>Ga0187887_10000140_pt1 | contig 71899 bp, 62 predicted proteins | sample June2016WEW_7_10_FD_132977 | JGI IMG/M metagenome (GOLD analysis project Ga0187887, IMG submission 132977) | Peatland microbial communities from SPRUCE experiment site at the Marcell Experimental Forest, Minnesota, USA - June2016WEW_7_10 | ecosystem: Environmental > Terrestrial > Soil >... | reverse complement strand
TGAGTTCCCGCCCTCACGATGCGCCTCGTTCTTGCCCAGTTCGGCTATCGGAGCCGCGACGGGAGGGAGCGGTCAGGTCTCCTCGAACACCGCTGCCGAAGTGAGGGCTTCCAATTCCGAAGCCTCGGCAGCCATTTTCTCTGTCGTCGACGAGCAAGGCGATGGAATTGCCGTGTTTGAGGATGCGACCTGACCGCTCCCTCCGGTCGCGGCTCCGTTAGCCGAACGTGCGCGACCCTATCGGGCTAGCATCGTGAGTTCCCGCCCTCACGATGCGCCTCGTTCTTGCCCAGTTCGGTGATGCCCAGGCCTATTCCCATGACGAGGTTGGAAAACCCAAGCACTGTGAGGCCGCCGGAAATACACCAGATCCCAACCAGAACCCCAGCACCGCAAATCCGCGGCGCATGGCTCGTGCTCGTTGCGTCTCGCGGGTGCCGGGCTGGGTTCCGTACTCGAACATGCTCGGATACAAGCCTATCAGGCGCTACAGCGAATTCAAATACGCGATCAGATCGCCCATTTGCTGGGCGGTGAAGCGGGGCCATTCGAGGTTGCGCCGCTCCATGCTTTCGAGCATGCGCGGGCCGTGCTCCCACAGCACGGAAAGCATGGTGATGTCGGAATAGGCGTCCTTGCCTTTGCCCAGTGGCGGCGCACCGGAGGCAGGGTCGCTGTGGCAGGTGACGCATTTCTTTTCCGCAAATACTTTCTTGCCGCGCTCCGCGTTGCCGTCGCCGTGAAAGTACTGCTTGGTCCAGATGTAGCCGGTGATCTGCCGCATTTCTTCCTGGGAAAGCTGCGGCGGCGGATTCTTCATACTCGGCTCGTGGTTCCACATATCGACGGCGATTTCGGTCAGCGTCTGGTTGTGGAGGCGGGTCTCCAACGCCAGTTTGCCGACGTGGCAGGCGGCGCAACCCTTGGATTGGAACAGCGCCGGGCCGGCATCGGTGGGCGCGAACAGGAAGTTGTGCGCCAGGGCCTTGGTTTGCGGCAGGTTTTGCAAGTAAACCAGGATGTCGGTGAGCTGCTGCGCGGTGAGGTCGCCCCAGGCGATTTTCTGTTTGGCGAAGGCTTCGCGCATGGAGGCGCCGTGGTTCCACATCTGCTGGGCCAGCACCACCGGGTCGGCCAGAGATTCCCACTGCGTCACCGGCGGCGCCACCGGATTGGGCGACCGGTCGATACCGTGGCAGGAGGCGCAATGCTTCTGCGTGAACTCCAGCTTGCCGCGGCCGGCATCGCCCGGTTTCTCAAAATAGCGCGCGGACACGAAGTAAGCGAACAGGTCGGCGGCCGATTCCTGGCTCAACACGGCTCTGACGATGCCACGCTGCTTCATGCCGGCCCACATATCGGGCGCGTGGTTCCACATCAGGCTCGTCAACGCGGTGGGCGTGTAGTCGCGGTCGATGCGCCGCCCCAGGTCCGGCGCCAGGTTCGCGCCGCGGCCCTTGACGTTGTGGCAGCGGATGCACTGCTCGGTTTCGAAGAGCTGCTCGCCGCGCCGCGCATCGCCCAAAACCATATCGGCCGCGGGCGCGATCGACGCCAGAACGGCGCCGGCGGCCATCGCTCGTCGAAACCCTCGTAAGATGGACATGACTGGTCTCCTATTGCGTCACCCTGAGTCCGGTGATGAAGGCATTCGTCCGAAATCCATCATACAGGTAAAACGACTGGCCGAAACCGTAATATTGCCACTCGGCGTTCCAGGAGACGTGCTTGTGCACGGGTATGGAGACGCGCGCCAGAGGCTCGTAGAAACGCGAAGGGGCGCTGCCGGAGGAAACGAACATCGACCCGCCCAGGGTCAGCTTGCCGTCCTTGATGCGCGGCAGCGCCAGATTGATGGCCGTGGTGGCGGTGTGCGCGTTGTCGCGATATTCGGAAACCGCGGAACTGAGGAACGGCAGCGTCAGGTAGTCGATATTCGAGCTGACCGTGGAGCGGTCGTACTCGCCCATCAGGCTGATGCGCTTGGCCGAATCCGGCGTCCACAAAATCGAGAGTGCGTTGTCGCGGCTCTGGAAACTATAGTTGACTCCCTGTGCCGGGTTCTGATTGTTCAACACCTGGAAATTGGCCTGCAGCGACAGCGCCTTGGCAACCTGGTAGCGCGCACGCGCGCGGCCCTTCTTGTAATCGTTCAGGCTGGTGCGGAAGTAGATGTCGTCGCTCGAGGCGCCCTCGAAGTCCAGGTTGATGGTCAGCTTGTCGAGCGCGCGATAGGTCAGCCCGCCGATGCCGCTGTTGCGTTTCAACTGGCCCGTGGCCGGCGGACCGGTCTCGCCAATCGTGCCGGATAGCGTCTGCGCATCGCCCCACACGTAACGCCAGCCGCCATGCAATGTGATCCGATTGGTGACATCGTACAGTGCGTCGATTTGCTCCTGGTTGTAGTTGACGTACTGGGTGAGGCCGCCGGTCGCGTTCAGCGATGTCGCGAGGAGGCCGCTGGCGCTGGCGAAGGTCCCCGAAGCGAGCGCGGTGACAATCTCCGGCGCGGCCGCGTCGTGGTAGCGGTCGGTCATCCACGATTCGATCACCCGCAGGCGGCGGAACGGGCGCGCCTCGAATCCCAGATTGCCCGTGGTGTGCGGCTGGTTGTCGGTGCCGGTGCCCATGGTCGACAGGCTGCTATAGAAAAGCAACGTGCTGATGTCGAGGAAATTGCCGGCGGCGATTTCGGAAAAATGAATGTCCGTCTTCGGCTCACTGTACAAGAACTGACCGTAGACATCGAACCACGGCGCCAGGTGCGAAGTGAACAGCACCTTGCTGTAGATGCTGTGCCCGCGAATGCCGTAAGCCTGCTGGAGACCGCTCAGGCTGAGCGTCTGGCCGAAAATGGGCTCCGTGTTGTCGCCCGTCAGCAGAGTGGCGTCGGAGGCCTGGTCGTTATCCTTGTAAGTCGTCCCGCCCTCTTCCAGTGTGAGATGGAAACGGGTATATTCGATGTGCACGCCGCCGCGGTAATTCTCGGTGCTGTCGGAGAGCAAGGTGGGCACGGCGTATTCGTTGTTCGAATCCTGCACCCAGGTCTCGATGCCGCGGCCGGAGCCGGCATTGTGGTCGAAATCCAGATAGGGAATGAAGTGGCCTCCGGGAAACAGGTCCAGTCCGGCGCTGAGGGCGCGGCGGCGGATATCGAACGACTGCTCGTCGAAACCGCCCGGCGCGCCGGGGTTGGCGAACGAAGGCACGGCGTTGAAGTAGGCGATGTTGCGGTAATCGAAACTGAAATCGTAAGTCCGCTTCTTGCGGATGTCGGCGTGGGCCGTGCTGTATGGGTCGCCACCCCAGCCGTAGGCGCGGACGTCCATCTCGTCAAACAGGTGCGTTTTGGGATCGCGAAGAGTGAATTCCAGGCCGAACAGCTTGGGGCCCTGGCCGAGGTTGACCACGCTGCGGTACTCGTCCATGCTGCCGTTCACACCGGTCAGCCAGCGATAGCCGAAATCGATGCTGCCGTGAAAATCCTCGCCGGCGCCGGGAGCCGGGTTGTCGGCGGACGCCTGGGCGGACGTGGCGGTGGCGGTCTGGGCCTCGGCGGCAGGCGCAGCGGGCTGGGCGGGCGCGGCAGCGGCGGCTGGCGCGGCGCTCGCCGGCGGCTGATCCTGCGGCGGCGTTGGCGGCGTTGTTTGCGCTAGGGCCGGGACGATCAGGAGTAGGGCCAGTAGAAATCTCATTTGAGAAGATTCCGGTCCACATAGGACCCATGCACCTTCTGATGGCAGATGGTGCAATTCTGGAAGCGCGGCAGGCGCATGTCATGGAAGGATGGCGGAACCGTTCCCATGGTTCCGTTGGCGGAAAGCGCCGGCTGCGACAGGTTGGCGTGGCATTCAAGGCAGAGAAAGCCGACTTGCGCCCGCGTCAACATGCGCGGGTTGGCCGAGCCGTGCGGCTGGTGGCAGGCGGTGCAGCCTTCCATGCGCACCGGAGCGTGCTCATAGCTGAACGGCCCGCGCTTATCGCCGTGACATTTGAAACAGCCCGGCTCGTTCGCATCCACCGTCTGTAGCCCATGCGGGAGCACGCTGCCGTGGGGATTGTGGCAATCCACGCACGACATGGCGCCTTCCGGCAGCTTGTGTCTGTAGGGGCGCATGAAGCTGGCCCATATGTCGGTGTGGCAGGCGGCGCACTGGCGGTTGATATCGGCAGGCTTGCGCGCCACCAGGCCGTCGGGACCGTTCTTGTGGATGGCGTGGCAGCCTACGCAACTCACCTGGTTCTTGGCATGGCTGCCGTTGATGCGGCCCACGTGGGTTGGCTGGCTGAGATGGCAGGAAAGGCAGATTCGGTCGGCCGCGGCCGCAGTCAGCTTGGCGGGCTGCCGAATGTCGGCGGCGTTCATCGAATCGGCGTGCTGGCTGCCCGGGCCGTGGCACGCTTCGCAGGCTTGCGTGGTGTGCCCGTACTTCTTATCGGTCTCCACCAGGTGGTGGGGATTCTTGAGGAACGCCTTGAAGATATCCTCGTGGCAGGTCTGGCAGGTTTCCGAGCCAACATAAGTGGCTGGCTTGGTTGCCGCCGGTTTCGCTTGCTCAGCCGCAGTCTGCGGCGCAGGGGCGCCCGGTTTATCCTGAGCGCCCCTGGCGGCGATGGCGACCAGCGCCGCCCCCAGCAGGGCAAACCGCGCCTTGGAGGGCGGTCGCGACATGACGGTCATCTCCTATTTGCCGGCGTGAACTACATCTACATCATACGCTGCGCCGGTATGCAAGATGGCGCGGCTACTGTGCATGCACTGAGCCAACCGAGTACTGCGCGCCGGAGCCGTGGCAAACGCTGCAGCTCTCTCCCAGCACATCGGTATTCGCCAGGAAATGGGCCGATTCGCCCTCCGAAACGTGACAACCGCTGCAAGCCGACGAAACGGGCTGCACCGGGTTTCCGGTTGCCCCTTGGATCCAGCCCTGGGGATCCTGAACCAGGTTCAAACCGACCGGCAGATTCTGCTCGCTCGACTTGGTGTGGCAGATCGCGCAGTCCTGCATGTAGGTGGCGCTTCCGGTCGGGCTCATCACCGGGAAGAGTATGCCGGAGAAGTCGCTGGTGGCTCCGCCATGGCCTACGACGACGTACGGATACTTGGGCGGCCCGCCTGGGTTGGTGGCGGCGTTCACACCATCGTGGAGGCGGTGGACCAACAAATTGAAGTTGATGCCTTGGTTGGGTTCGGCCTTTAATGCCGCAACCGTGGAGCTGGGGCGGGTGGTGAAATCCGTGTTCGACGGATTGTGGCACAGCACGCAGTATTCGACGTTGCTGCGCAGGCCGCCGTGCAGCGAGAGCGCGACGTGGCAGGCATTGCAGTTGCTTTCGAGAACGATCGTGCGCCGCGGCGCTACTGCGGAGCCATCCACCGAGAAATACACTACCGGGTTGTTGACGCCTAGCTCGACGCTCTGCTGCGTGGTATCGCCGGCATCCACCGTCACCGTCTCTCGCGCCTCGCCACCCACAACGTAGGTCCCGGTGGAACCCGTGGGAATGACATGCGTGAAGGTATACGAGCAAGTTCCGCCGGCGGCGCAGGTCGCGGCCGTGGCGCTCTCGGTCACATAACCCGGAGTGGTCGAGTTGGCTCCAAAATTGGTGGCGCCGTAATCGGAAGTCGGACCTGAGATGGTGAATGACAGGGTAGACGCCTGCGATAGAGGCAGGTTGTTGCCCTTGTCGTCCGTCAAGGTGAAGTTCACCGTGGGTGCTTTGCCGGCGGTGGTATTGGTCACGCTGGTAATGGCCAGGTTGAAGCCGGCTAACAGCGTATCCGGATTCTGCGGATACAAAGCCGCAGTGTCGGTAGGCACCACGTGCGCGCCCAGGATGGAGGCATCGAAGGGCGTCTCGCCCTGCGGGATATGGCAGTTGGCGCACTCGGTGTCGTCCGCCTGGGGTCCGCCAGCGTGGTTGGGCTCCGAACCAGTGGAAAAGCCGGTAGCGAAATTGATATCGTCGTGGCAGGCGCCGCAGGCGGCTCGCGTGGGTTCCAGCAGGAACGCCTTGGCTTGCGCGGCGCCAGTGGTCTGGCTGTGGCAAACTTCGCAACGGCGCGGATCGGCGGGATCGATCACCGTGGAGAAGTTACTGAAAGCTCCCCCGTAACCGGCAATTTCGTATGGGGCGCCGGGCGTTGTCGATGTGCCAACCACGCTGGGCAACTGGGATCCCATATGGATCTTGTGCGCCATTACCTTCAAGTCCAGCGAGTTGCCGGTTGTGGGATCGGCGTTTTGCGGCTGGTGGCACATGACGCACATGGCCATGCTATGGGCATAACCGCCGTGGAACGCCAAATCATAATGGCAGGTATTGCAACTCGAGGTGCTGACGACATCGCGAGTGGTGGTAACCGGCGATCCATTCGGCACGAAATTGAAGGTGGCGCCGGCATAGTTCGTGCCCAGGTTGAACGCCGTGAGATTTCGGTTCCCGTCGACCGCGACCGTGGTAGTCACGGTGGGGTCGAACCCCGAGGGTGCCTTAGCGATGAAAGTGTATTGGTATTGGCCGGGGCCTACCTGCGTGGCTGTGCCACCCAATTCGAAATCCGGGCGGGTGATGGTGCCCAGCGCTTTGCCGGTCGCCGGCGCTGTCGTATACGCCACATATTGTTCCTGGCCCTTGGGGATGTAAGCGGCCACATATGCCAGCGAGATGGCGCCAGGCGTGGTCGCCCCCGACGCATCCAAAGGCAGCCCATTGGGATCGCTGAGCGTGTACGTAACGCTGATGACGCCGGCGCCGGTGATGCTGGCCGAGTTGATGGTGATGCTCAAGCCGGGGTTGACGAAGTCAACCAGGGCCTTTGACGCATAAAAGGCCTTCTCCTGAGGTGAATACGGCGATTTGGACCCGCCGACCGAGGCGAGCGATCCCGCTACCAGCACCAACACTCCAAAAACCAAGAACGATGTGCGCATTGTTTCCTCCGCTCGAGCGCGCTAAAGAGCTACGCAATCGACCGGGCGGGAAGCGACCCGCAGGACGAGTACGCGCAAGACTGCCGAGCGACAAGAGCAAAGCACCTACCGAGCCAAACCATTCAAGCGAATCGGCGGCCCCAAAGTCTTTTGTTATCTTTATGCGGAATATTCCTACATGATGTTGGAAATTCCGCCTTCGACTCCTCTGGGTGAAAAAGCTGCGTCCCTGGGTGAAAAACCTGCACACGGTTGGGTGAAATCTCGCGGACGGGTGTGCCTTGGACCGACCCGGGTACCCACGGATGAGTGGTGGAGCGTGAGTCGTGCGGGCAGGACAAAAGCCGCAGTGCCCCCAGACGCGGCGGCTCGCTGCGCTGGGCGCGGGGGAACTACCGTGCCTCCTTCCGCGCCCAAGAGCATATTGAGATATTCTTGTGCTATTTACCGATATTTTGGATTGATTTCCGACGGTTATTCGGACTATTCTGAGTTTAGTGGTCGGCTATAGTGCTACAGATTACTAATAAATTAGTAGGCCAATGACAAACGCGATTATCCTCCCTCCACCTTGGTCGCCGGAACGCAGCCGTCTTTTGTCGGCGGATCTCATCCGGCGGCGGGCGCTCGAGCGCCTGTATCGCCGCCGGTTCGCGGTTGAAGAGTTGATTCACTCCCTGGAGGAGTATCAGCTTGCGCAGGAGAATGTGCCGGGCGAGTGCATCCGTCTGCGGCCCGCACCTATGTGGTCGTGAGTCCGCGGTCGATCGCGAACTTGACCAGTCCCACCAGGTCGTGGACGTTGAGCTTGCGAAACAGGCTGGCGCGGTAAGTGTCCACGGTCTTGGGGCTGATGTCGAGTAACCTGGCGATGTCCTTGGCGCGCAGACCATTCACGAGTTGATGGAACACTTCGAGCTCGCGGGGGCTGAGCGAAGAGAGCGGATTGCCGGATGGCCTCTCTTGGGGTTCGGTGAAAAGTCCGGCGCCGCGCAGCAAGGGAGATACGTAGACGCCGCCCTCGCCGACGAAAGTGACTGCATCCTGCAGGTGGCGAGCCGGACCGTCCTTTAATAGGTAAGCGTCCGCACCGGCGCGGAGAGCCCTGCGCACGGTGTTCTCCTCGCGGCTAATAGAGAGGATGATCAGCTTGGAGGGGCAACCGTTGGTTCGCAACTGGCGCACGACTTCAGTTCCGTCCATTCCCGGCATATGCAGGTCGAGGATGGCGAAATCGGGGCGCAACGTCTGGACCATTTCAAGCGCCGCGTGACCATCAGCGCATTGGCCCAGGACCCGCATGCCCTGCGCGGCGCAGAGCGCGGCGAATCCCTCCCGGACGATCGCATGATCGTCGGCCAGAACGACAGTCACGTGGCGTAATGGTTCCATCGTTACTTCCTAACGAGTGGCCTAAGCCGGAACGGCAAAAGGCGCGGACACCACCAGCTTGGTGCCGAGGGGCCCGCTTTCCAGAGTCATTTTTCCACCGGCCGCCACGGCTTGTTCCCGGATGGACCGCAATCCAAGTCCGGCCCCGATCATGGCCGGGGCGGCGGACAGCTCGGCGGTATCGATCCCGGGGCCATTGTCCCACACGGTCAGTTTAATCTCCTCGGCGCCGGCGGCCAGCGCCAGGCGAACGCGCGAAGCATGGGCGTGCTGGTCGATATTCGAAAGAGCTTCCTGTGCGGCGCGATAGAACAGCGCCTTGATTACCGGATCGGTCTGCGCGGGCAGGGCGGCGAGCGAAAGTTCGGCTTGGTAGCGTTGCGGAATCCCGCTGATCCGCCACAGTTGCTCCAACGCAGCTTCCAGTGTGAGCCGCTGCCATTCAGGGGGGTGGAACCGCGCGCCCACCGCCCGCACCAGCTCCAGGGCTTCGGAGGCGGAGGCGGAGATGCGGCCGAGCGTCTGCGCCGCCGCGGATTCGCCCGCCGGCAACTGCGCCTCCGCGACTTCCGCCTGGCGCAAGATGCTGACCAGCAATTGCCCCACACCCGTGTGCAGCTCGCGTCCCAGCCGGGCCCGCTCTTCCTCGATCAATTCGATAGCGACGCGCGCGCTTCCCGCTTGCCGCCGGCGGGAGTTTGCCATTCGCTTGCGCGCGGTCTGTTGCAGTCGGGAGAAGCGGCGCAGGTCTTCGCCTTCGAGCGGTTGGGGATCGGGTTCCTCGCTCCGTTCCCCCTCCCTGGAGAGCAGGTGCGCGCTCAGCAGTAGTCCATCTGCCGTGTCGGAGACAAATGTAAGGCATAAGCCACGAGCAGGCCCGGAGGGCTGCCCCAAGGATTTCCCCGAGGCCGAAACAACAGTGTCCGCGAGACTGCGGGCTTCGCCGAGCGCGGCGCGCGCCGTTGGGCTCATCCAGAGCACTTGGCCGGCTTCGCTGCACTTGATCAGCATTGGGAATGAAGGTAAGCTCCCGACGGCCGGGCACATGCCTTTGCCAAGCGCGACCAGAGATATCCTTAAGCCAAAGGACTCTGCTTAAGGTTCGCAGAAACCAGGTTTGAGTATCAATCCGAGTACGTACCTAGTACCGGTACCAGAGCGCAGCGCCATCACCTCTCCCGGTTGCGAGCCGGCCAACGCGGCGCGAAGGTCTCGGCCCCGCGCGCCACATGCGCCGCATCTGTCTGCACGAACCTGCCGACCAGCCTGTGCCCTCCAGCCCGTTGTCGCCGGGCGGGGGATGTCGCATACTGGGATTGGCGGCCACGCCATGGCGAAGCCATCCATTTCCCCGGACACCGAGATCGTTGAGCAGCGCCGTCTGGTTCCGCTCTATCGGGTCGTCCTGCTCGATGACAACGACCACACCTACGACTACGTCATCGAGATGCTGCAGAAGATCTTCATCTTCAGCCTGGAACAGGCTTACCACCACGCCGAGGAAGTGGACCGCGCCGGCCGCACCGCGCTGATCACCTGCGAATTGCCGGAAGCCGAGTTCGCGCGCGACCAGATCCAATCGTACGGACGGGATGCGCGCCTGCCGCGCTCGCTGGGCTCCATGTCGGCTGTGGTCGAGCCGGCCTGACCGGGAATTAGCCGGCTCCACTGCCGCCAGCCGTTCCGTCAATCAGCCGCAATAAGGTCCAATGGGCGCGCTCTACTGCTTCTTGGAATCGCCAAAGGTGATGGTGGATTCACCCGTATACTTGTGATAGTTACGAAAATCGATGACGTTGCGGCTGCAGTTGTCGGAACCGCGCTGGCAGGTCAGATTCTCCGAGTGAACCGGCAGCAGGTACTTTCTGGCATCGCCAAATTGCACGTACTCGTAGTCGGTGGCGCCTTCCACGTGGTCGGAAGGGAAGTCCGAGGGAAAACCGTACGCCCGTTCCTCGATGCGCAACACGCGCGCGGTCTGCGGATCGATCCACACGGCGCCCTTGTATGCCGGCATATAGCTTTGCGACGACACGATGATGTTCCAATGCGAGTGCGGGTGATCCACCGTGAAATCGTAGACCCGCGCGTTGACGCCGGCGATGCGGTCTGTCTGGCGGAAGCGGAACTGAGCGTCGGTGGCGGGCGAGAACAGGTCGATCAACAGGGTGCCGAATTCCCCCGTGGACCACGAGCCGTCGGTATCCTTAAAGCTATCGCGCGGCTTGTTGTTCACCCTGATGTTGCGGTAGTCTTCTTTGCCGTTCTGATAGATCACGGAGGCCGAAACGAGGTCGACGGACTGCCAATTGGCCGGCCTGGCATTGCTGGCGTAACGGGCCATCTGCTCCTGGCACATGTAATTGGGCAAACCCTCGGTGAAATCGAACGCCGCCCCGGCTGCCCTGCGGATCAGGTCGTCGCCGTGCTGGGGCCGCGCCTCGGGCACTGCCGACTCGTCCGCGTCCCGGTAAATTGACGCGGGAGGCATCGCGCCGGCCTCGGCCGTCTCCGGCCGCGGGGCGGCAACGGGCTGCGCGGGAGCTGGCGGGGGGTTGCCGGCCGTCCCGGTTTGCGCGGCCTGCTCCGCGGGCTCGGGAGCGTGCTCGCGCGATTCGTCGGTTGGCTTCCCGCGGTGCAGGACGGGCGGGCCGGGATCGTCGGCATCCGGCTTGACCGGCGGCGGCGCCACATGAGTAGCCGGCGCAACCGCCTCCGCCTTCGGATTGTCCTTCCAGGTGTCGACCGCGCCGGCGTCTTTGTCCTTCGTGGCCGCGGTTTGGGCGCTCGCGGGTCTCTCCCAATACACATTCACGGCGATTAGAAAGCCCTTCTCATCCTCCGGGCCCTCCACCGACAACTGGTCTCCGGCGGCGAACTGCGGGTTCTTGACCTCTTCCCCATTCTTGAAAAACTTGGTCTTGTCGTTGCGCTTGAAGTCCACCTGGCGGTCGTCGTCGAGCGCGATGGTGATGGTCTTGTTATCCATCTGCTGCAACTTGCCGCGGAAGCTGGGCATCGGCTGGCCCTTGGTCGAGCTGTTGGGGTTCGTCTTGCCGCGCCCGAGTGGAATGCTGGGGCCGCTTGGATAATTGCCGGGATTCCCGTTGGGGTAACCGCCCGGCGGGTAACCTCCGGGAGGATATCCTCCGGGCGGATAGGTTTGCGCACTCGCGGCGCCGGCCGCGAGCAGCCAAATGGCGAACCGGCCGGCGGTGCGCAAAACAGCGCTGCCGGCGTGAGGCACACTTCGGGCAGGCTCGAACTTTTCCATCACCAGATGAGATGCGGCGCGAACAGCCCAGGTTACCGTATATTCCCGCCCAAAAAACGCCGATGGGAACCCCAAGCCGGGAGCTACGTCGGCTACAGTGAAGGTGAGAGATGCTGTGAACCCCAGCCGGTTACTGGTCTTCGATACCGATCCCGCCCTCCACGAGCTCCTGGTCCCCGTGTTGCAGCGCGAAGGACGTTCCGTTCAGGACGCTTATGACCGGCGCGAAGCGCTGGAGGCGCTGCGCCATTCCGAATGCGACCTGATACTGGCCGGGCAGGGCCGCAACGGTGACGACGGGCTGAAACTGCTGCGGCGCATGCGCTCCATTCGCCCCGAGGCCAGAGTCATCATGGCCGGCAGCCGCGACCCGGCCGGAGTGCTGGCGGCGATTCGCGAGCGCGCCTACGCCTATTTTCACAAGCCGCTTTCCACCGGTCCGCTGGCCGACATGGTGCAACTGGCGCTCGATTCGACCGCCTGGCGCGACGACATCCGGGTGGCTTCCGCCCGCCCGGAGTGGATCACCCTGGAAGTGCGCTGCAAGATCGAAGCCGCCGAACGCACCACCCAGTTCGTCCGCGAAATGCTGGCCGACCTGGAGCCGCAGACGGCCGAGGATATCGCCATCGCGTTCCGCGAACTGCTCATCAACGCCATTGAGCACGGCTGCAAGTCCGACGCCCACAAACGGGTGCGCACCTCGCTGCTGCGCACCTCGCGCGCGGTAATGACGCACATCGCCGATCCCGGCAAGGGCTTCTCGCTCGGGGCGCTCCCGCATGCCGCCATCTCCAACCCCGACGGCTCGCCCGTGAAGCACCTGGAATACCGCGAAGAGCAAGGCCAGCGCGCCGGCGGTTTCGGCATCCTGATGTCCCGCCACCTGGTCGATGAACTGCTGTATAACGAGCGCGGCAACGCGGTGCTGGCGGTGAAGTACCTGAAGTAAGACGGAGCCTTCGGTTCGATATTCTGGTACCGTGGGCGGCCGAGGAGGCGGCACCTGGAACAGCGCGTCAGCATAGTCACGCTGGGCGTGGCGGATCTGAAGCGCAGCCGGGAATTCTATGAGCGCCTCGGATGGAAGCGGTCGATGGCCAAGGCCGAAGGCATCGTATTCTTCCAGGCGGCTGGGATGGCCCTTGCCCTTTATCCGCGGCACGAGCTTGCGAGGGATGCGAATGTCGCTCCCGACGGCCACGGTTTCAGCGGGTTCTCGCTTGCCTACAACACCCGCAATCGTGCGGAAATCGACGCCGTGATCGAAGAGGCCGTGGCCGCGGGCGGAAGACTTCTCAAGCCTGCCGAGGAAGCCTTTTGGGGCGGCTATCCGGGATACTTCTGCGATCCGGACGGGTTTTTGTGGGAGGTCGTCTGGAACCCATCCTTCCCGGTAGCCGAGGACGGGAGTATTCGGATTCCCGAGTAGGTCATGGTTCGGGTGACGGGCGATGGGTCTGATAATTCTCGGAGAAACACGGGCTGTATGCGGGAAGCGTGTTTCCATTTTCCCGAACACGTGGCGTCAAGGGTTTTCCCGGGCTTTTTATGCCTTTTTTATGAAGCCCCATGTATACTCATTCAACCGTAGCTAAGTAGCTCTCCAGCTTCCCCGTCTGCTCACATCGCCACGTCCTCGCGCCAGGCACCGGTCCGTGTGCCTTTTCTGAGCGAGCCGCCGCGTCACGCGATTCCCTAAGCCATGACTGCTTCTGATTGCGCAGCTACTCGTCAACAAGGAGATGACTCATGGGTTCGCGAAAAGAAGGACAACTGAACGGCATTCATTGCTTGGTGGATCTGTGCGCTTGTGCGCTTATGGTGGCGGCAATCGTATTGCTGCCAGCGGTCGGCCACTCACAATCGACGTTTGGGGACATTCGCGGGATTGTGCGCGATCCGGGAGGTCTGGGGGTTCAACGAGCGGTCATCACCCTTCGCAACCTCGATGAAAACACAGTACGCTCTACTCCTTCCGACGATAGCGGCGGCTATCTGTTCGAGAATCTCAAGCCCGGCCACTACCAAATATCGGCTATGAAGGAGGGATTTGCTCCGGCGCCCGCGGCGGCCGTCGAGTTGGCAGCCCGCCAAAGTGCGCGCGTAGAACTTTTTCTGTCTTTAGCCCAGACCCAGCAAACCGTTAATGTGGAGGCCTCCGCCGGGCAGATCAATACCGAAAACAGCGTGATCGGCGACTCGAAGACAACCGACGACCTGGTCGAAATGCCGCTCAACTTCAGGGCGCAGACCACCAGTCCGCTGGCTTCGCTTGCCTTGTCCCCTAACGTGGTGACGGATAGTCAGGGTAATATCGCGGTTGGCGGCGCCACATTTGCCATGACTGGTTTTTCGGTGGATGGCATTTCCACCGCCAACGTAGTGACTAACGGCTCCCTCCTGAACGCCTACCCATCCTCGGAGGGGCTCGCCGAGCTTAAAGTCACCGCGTTCAACAACAGTGCCGAGTTCGCCCAAGTAGCCGACGTCACCTTCATCACCAAGAGTGGAACCAATCAGTTGCACGGCAGCCTGTTCGAGTACCTGCAGAATGACGCTTTGGACGCCACCATTCTGAACTTTGGTACAAAGGCACCCAAGCGATTCAATACATTCGGGGGCAGCCTTGGCGGTCCGGTGACGATTCCTCACTTCTATGACGGAAAGAACAAGACCTTCTTCTTCCTTGACTACGAAGGAAATCGGCGCAGAACAGCCACTCCGGAACAGTATCTTGTGCCAACCCAGGCGGAGCGGGACGGCAATGTCAGTGGACTTCCCATCATCAATCCCCAAACCGGGCTGCCGACCAACACCTTGATCAACCCCTTGAATGGGGCGCCGTTTCCTAACAACGTTATTCCACAATCGATGTTGAATCCGATCTCTCAAAACTTGCTCAACGGGTATTACCCGCTGCCAAATGTCAATTCATCTGGGAGCAGTTACAACTACGAAACGCTGCAGCCAACGCCATCGACCACCGACGGCTGGGACATCAGGCTGGATCACAACATCACAGCCAATCAGCAGATCTACGCCCGTTTTAGCTGGAAGAACATTCTGTCAGACGCGGTGAACCCGCTCTTGCCGAACGATGTGGATGTCGAGCATGACCGCAGTCTCTTAGTGTCCTATAACTATGTCATTAGTCCCAAAATGGTCAATGAGTTCCGCTTCGGCTTCACGAACTCGTTCGTCGGCCAGCACTTTCCAATCGAAGGGGCCGCGGCGGACGATCAGCTCGGCTTGACCGGAATGAACTTCGCGAATCATCCCACCACGGGAGCGTTCCCGACCTTCAATTTTTCCGACGGCAGCGGGTTTACGCAGATCGGCCGCGATAAGGATGGGCCCGGCGCATCGCGAACGTTGCAGTTCACCGATAACCTCAGCCGCACCATGGGGAAGCACACCATCCGCGTCGGCGCGGACATCCGCAGAGTGTTCTATGAAACGGTGGTCCGTTGGGGTCAGTCGGACGATTTTGGCGCGTTCACATTCAACCAGGGCGTTTTCACGGGCAGCTCATTCGGCGACCTGCTGCTCGGCGCGCCGAATACGTCCTTCATCGTGCAAAGCAGTCCCAACACGAACGAGCCGGCGGTTCATTCGGGGTTTTACGCGCAAGATGCGTGGCAGGCCAGCGACCGGCTCACCGTCAACTTCGGGCTGCGATGGGAGGTGAATCCTCAATTCACGGAAGACCAAGGCGATATCGCCAACTTCGATCCGCGCAACGGGGACGTGGTGGTCCCGGACAAGCTACTGAATTCGACAGTGCCATCAAGTCCGCTTCTTCAGGCAAACTACAACGCTTTTTTGATCTCTTTCAACGCTTGCCAGTTATCGACGAGGGACACCTCGCTCCCCTGCACAAATGTGGTGACGGCGAGCCAGGACGGTCTTCCCCAGAGTCTTCGATACACGTATTGGCACGATTTCGATCCGCGCGTCAGCGTTGCTTTCCGCCCATTTCGCGATGACAAGACAGTGCTGCGAGCCGGTTTCGGAATTTTCACCCAGACCATGCTGGGGCCGCTGGCGTACACCTCCATCGGTATCCCTCTCGGCGCCCCCTACACCTACGTGAACGACAACGGCGGTCAACCGCTGTTTCAATTCCCTCAGACGTCGCCGGCGAACCAGGCAGTCCAATACGGTGGGACCGGATTCTACGACGCGATGGACCCGCACTTCAAGGATCCTCAAACCGCGCAATGGAACGTGACCATCGAGCGAGAGCTGACGGCCGCTACCGCGGTGCGAATCAGCTACGCGGGGATGAACTCATACCGAATGAACGTGACTGAGGATTACAACGCGATCCCCCCGAGCACCGAAGCCTACGTGCCAAGCCCTTACGTCGACCCGCGCGCTCCCTACCAGAACTGGGTTCAGATCTACGTGAGCAAGAATGCCGGCTTTGCGAATTACCAGGGAGTCTCATTGGAAACGACACATAAAATGTCGAAGGGACTATCCTTCCAGGCGAGCTACACTTTTGCCAAGGACCTGAGCGACGCCCAAGGAGACGCTCCGGGCGGCTTCGTTCCCGAAGTACTGCTGTTTACGCCCACTGCCGACCAATTCGACCTGCGATTGGCTCGCGGAAATGTGGCGGGTATGCCGCGGCAGAGATTCTTGCTGACCGGCACATACGAATTGCCCTACGGTCCACATCGGAACTGGGAAAGCAAGAGTAAGTTCGTCAATGGAATGTTGGGCGGTTGGAATTTCAACACCGTCACACTGTTGCAGACGGGACCATGGCTCACTCCGACCATCAGCCCCACCGAGGATCAGTCCAATACCGATATAGTCGGCCGGGGCGGCATAACGCTGCGGCCCGACTGGATCGGCAATCCGGCCTCCACCGGCGGCGACGTGCTCTACAATATCAATGCCTTCGCGCCTACGCCAACTAACGCCGGGAGGATTGGAAACGCGGGCGTCGGCATCCTGCAAGGCCCCGGAACCATCGCCGTCTCCGCTGGGTTGTCGAAGGTCTTTCCGGTCCGGGAGCGCGTTCGATTCCGATTTGAAGCTACCTTTACCAACGCACTGAATCACACAAACTTCGCTCCGCCAGCTACCAACGTGAGCAGCCCGGCGACCTTCGGCGTTTTGCAATCCGCGCAAACCGCCGGGCAGGGCGGCAATCGCACGGGACAGTTGGCGCTTCGAATGGATTTTTAGGAGGTTTGTAATCACTTGGCATTTTCACTCGCGACAGCGGAGGAGATTGGATGGCGATCTATCAGAGCATGCAGAGAGTACGGTTTTCAAGCCCAGACGGCTACGAGAAATTCAAGCTGCTGTTCAGCCACGTCCGTACTGAGTTAAAGACATTACCTGGGTTCTTGCACCTGACCTGGTGGGTGCATCCTCGTGACCCAACCTGGTATAACGAGGTCAGTTTTTGGACCAGCATGGATGCCCTCAAAGACTGGCACATGAATACTTATCACAAGCACGCCAAGGCATGGGCGGTTCGAAGTGGCGCGATCATGGAGGACATTATCACGAACTTCGAGCTCAAGAGTACGCGCCTCATCCGTGTCTGCCCAACCTGCGGCACCGCGTTTGACAAGCCCTATGACCTTGATAAGGAGCAGCAAGTGCTGGCTGAGCCATGCGCGCAGTGCGGCTTCCGGTTTCCCGTCATGCCGGAGACAGCCGACAGTACGGCAGTCTTCAAGGACATTTGAATCCGCCGCGCGCGCCGCTTTTGCCGAGCGATTTTTTCCGGCCGCAGGCTCGTCCGGCAGCCCGACGCCTATCCTGTTATATACTTGCCAGTGCCCGGGTGCCCTCCAACAGGAATCCCAGGTAACCCTAACCACTCAGGAGGAGAAATGGCTCGAAGGTATAGGAAGATAGCGACCATGTTTGCCGTGGCATGGACCTGTTCGCTGGCGGGAATGACGGCGCAGACGCGACCGGGAAGTCCCGGGCCTAATGGCTGCGCCGGCCTTCCGGACCATGCCGCGCTCAAGGCGGCACTGGACGCAGCCACGTCCACGGAAACAAGCGGCCTCAATAATCACATGTGGGCGACCATCGTGGATCGCGACGGGGTAGTGTGTGCCGTGGCCTTCTCCGGCGTGAACCGCGCAGCCCAGTGGCCTGGCAGCCGGGCGATTTCCGCGCAGAAAGCGAACACGGCCAATGCCTTCAGCCTGGATGCTTCTTCGAACAGCGGCGGTTCCGGCCAGCCAAAGGGCCTGGCGCTGTCCACGGCGAATCTTTATTCGGCCGTTCAGCCGGGGGGCAGCCTTTTCGGTCTGCAAGCAAGTAATCCGGTGGATACGCGGGTCGCGTATCAAGGTCCGTCGTCGAACTATGGTACGGCGTCCGATCCGATGGTCGGACAAAAGATCGGCGGCGTGAACGTGTTCGGAGGCGGGCTCGCGCTCTATGCAACAACAGCCGAGAAACTGATTGGCGGCCTCGGTGTCAGTGGCGACACCTCATGTGCGGACCACAACATCGGCTGGCGGGTGCGCCACAACCTGGGGCTGGATCACTTGGCAAACACCGCCGGCGTTTCCGGCGATGCCACTCGACCGGACAACATCGTTTTCGACATCGCCTCGAACCCTAACGGCGGCACCGGAATCAGCGCAGGCGGGTTTGGTCATCCGACTTGCATTAACACCACCGACAATTTTAAGACCCTTCCCGTGGTTGTTCCGTAGAGGCTAGGGCTCCTGGGCAGTCTGGCGTGAAAAAATGGTGACAGGCTGTCACCGGTTTCCCGATTGGCGTTTTGTCGCTCTTTCAAGAACGTGAAAACATTAAGCGAGCCTTCCAGCCAAAGAGTAACGAATATGCCAACTAATATTCCAGCCAACATAAACTTCAGATCGGAGAGTGCGTAGTTGTGAAGGGGATATCCGACTTGTCTCCTAAGGGCTCGATCGTAGAGATCTAGGCCAAACGCTGATGCACCACACAGTCCCAATAGAATCTGGGCTTTGTTGTGCCAGCCTTTAAGACCAGCCAGCAGAGATCCTATCGAAACTGTTAGGAAAGCTAGAAGCATTATCCAAGGTGCGAGGTCTCTCATTTTCTTCGCTGCTTTCTGTCCCGCATCGGGAACTTCGCAGTTTGCCGCTGTCCGCCATCTAAAAGGGGACGCATTTTTCACTGCGCCTCCAGCCCGTACCCTTCCCACCGCGCCACCACGGCGCTGGCCAGGCAGTTGCCTAGGACGTTGATCGAGGTGCGCGCCATGTCGAGTAGGGCGTCGACGCCTAGCAGGACGGCGATGCCTTCCATCGGGAGATGGAATGTGGCGAGGGTTCCGGTGAGGATGACGATGGCGGCGCGCGGTACGCCGGCTACGCCTTTGCTGGTCAGCATCAGGGTCAGCATGATCACCAGTTGCTGGCTGAGCGAAAGATGGACGCCGGCGCCCTGCGCGACGAAGATCGCGGCAATCGAAAGGTAGAGCGTGCTGCCGTCCAGGTTGAAACTGTAGCCGGTGGGAAGCACGAATCCAACGATGTGTTTCGGCACGCCGAACTCTTCCATGTTTTCGAGCGCTAGCGGGAGGGCGGCTTCGCTCGACGCGGTGGAGAAGGCGATCAGGAACGGCTGCCGCACGGCGCGATAAAAACGGCCGGCCGGAATTCGAAACAGAACAATGACCGGAACCAGCACCAAAAGCACGAACAGCGCCGCCGTGACATACATGGTGCCGATCAGCTTGCCCAATCCGAACAGCACGCCGACGCCCTTGGAGCCGACCGTGACCGCGATGGCCGCGCCCACGCCGAACGGCGCCAGGTACATCACATACTTCGTGTAGCGGAACATCACTTCCGAGAGCGACGCGCAAAACTCGACCACCGGCCGCGATTTCGCGCCGATGGCCGCGCAAGCGTCGCCGAACAGGAACGCGAAGACCACCACTTGCAGCACATCGTTGCGCGCCATGGCGTCGATGATGCTGGCGGGAAAAACATGCTCCAGAATGGCGCCGAGCGTCGACGGTGGCGCTTGCGCGGCGGCCAACTCCGCGCCTCCCGCGCCCATCGGCACGCCTTCGCCCGGACGCGCCAGGTTCACTGCCGCCAGGCCCAGGAACAAAGCCAGCGTGGTCACGATTTCAAAATAGACGATGGCCTTGACGCCAACTCGCCCCATCCGCTTCAAATCGCCCGCGCCGGCGATCCCCGCCACCAGCGTCGCGAAGATCAGTGGCGCGATGATGGAACGGATCAGCCGCAGAAACACGTTGCTGACCGGCGCCAGTTGCCGCGCGAACGAAGGAGCCAGCGCGCCCACGGCGACGCCGGCCGCCATGCCGATGAAGATCCACGCCGTCAGCGACGGCCGCTTCATCGCTTGCCCCAATCCAGCTTCTGCCGCAGCACGTCGAAGAACCTGGCGTTCGGAGGCCGGATCAGATGCAGGGCGTGGTTCGAGGCGCGGCACACAATCGCGTCGCCCTCGGCGATCGGGCCGCCCACCTGGCCGTCAATCGTCAGATAAGTGGATTCATTCGGATTGTGCGCCAGGATGCGGATCACGCTGGTTTCCGGCACCAGCACGGGGCGATTCGTGAGCGTGTGCGGGCAGATGGGCGTCAGGCAGAAGGCCGGCACTGCCGGGAAAATAACCGGCCCCCCCGCCGACAGCGAGTACGCCGTCGACCCGGTGGGAGTGGAGATAATCAGCCCATCGGCTTTGTACTCGCAGACGAGTTGCTGGTCCACCCAGGCTTCCAGATCGATCATGCGCGCGATGGCCGCTTTGGTCAGCACGGCGTCGTTGAGAGCCTGGTAAGACGCCACCACTTCGTCGCCGCGCATCACTTCGGTAGAGAGCAGCTTGCGCCGGGCGATGCGGTGCTCGCCGCGAAACGCGCGCTCCAGCTCGGGGTAGATTTCGTCGATGGTGATGGCGGTCAGGAAGCCCAAGCCGCCCAGGTTGACGGCGAACAGCGGAATCTCCAGCTCGCCGATGGCGCGGGCGGCGGAGAGCAGCGTGCCGTCGCCGCCCAGCACGATCACCAGGTCGCAGCCCGCCGGAACCTCGGCGCGCGGCATGCCCAATACGGCGGGCGAGTATGCGGCCGTCTCCATGTCGCAGCGCACGGCGATCGAGCGATCGTTCAGCCACTCGAGCAGCCGCGGCACAACCACGCGGGCTTCCGGCGAATTCGGTTTGGAACAAATGCCGACGGTACTAATGGTGGGCATAGAGCAGGAACTCCTTGTTCCCTTCGGCGCCGAGGATGGGGCTTTCGATCACATCGGTGCGGAAGCCAAGATCCGCCGCGGCCCGCTCGACACGTTGGCAAGCCGCCTGGTGGACTTCGGGCCGGCGCACGATGCCGCCCTTGCCCACCTGCCCGCGGCCAGCTTCAAACTGCGGTTTGACCAGTATAACCATTTGCCCATCGACGCGTAGCAGCGGTGCGACCGCCGGCAGAATCAGCGTGGCCGAAATAAAGCTGACGTCGCAGGTGGCCAGATTCACCGCTTCGCCGATCTCGCCGGCGGCCAGATGGCGCGCGTTGATCTTATCATGCACCACCACGCGCGGATCGGTTCGCAGTTTCCAATCGAGTTGTCCCGCTCCCACATCCACCGCGTGAACGCGCGCCGCGCCCGCTTGGAGCAACACATCCGTGAAGCCGCCGGTGGATGCGCCGACATCCAGGCACACCCAGCCGGCCACATCGATCTTCCAGTGCCGCAGCGCTTCTGCCAGCTTGAATCCGCCGCGGCTCACGTAAGGCGGCCGCGCCAGGACAGCGAGCTCCGCCCCCGCCGCTATCGACTGGCCGGGCTTGGCCGCTTTGTGCCCATCCACCAGCACCTCGCCGGCCATGATGAGCGCTTGCGCCTTCTCGCGCGTATCGGCGAGACCGCGTTGCACCAGCAGCCGGTCCAGCCGCGTCTTCATGACTTGCGGCGGACAATCAGGTCGGCCAATTCGTGCAGCCGGGCGGCGCGCTCGCCGAACGGCTCCAGCACACCATGCGCGCTGACGCACTCGGCTTCGGCCATCGTCCGCGACTGCTCCAGGCCGTATACCGCGGGGAAGGTGATCTTGTGCTGCGCCGCGTCCTTGCCGGCGGTCTTGCCGAGCGCCTCGGAGGATTCTTCCACGTCCAGTATGTCGTCGACAATCTGGAACGCCAGGCCGATGTGTTCGCCGTAACAGGAAAGCGCCGCGTATTCGGGGCCGCTCGCGCCCGCGTAGATGGCCCCCATGCGCAGGCTGGCGCGCAGCAACGCGCCGGTTTTGGCGCGATGGATGCTTTCGAGCAGCGCCGCATCGGGCGGTTTACCTTCGCCTTCCAGATCCGCCACCTGGCCCCCGATCATGCCGCCCACGGTGCCCGATGTGGTGGCCAGTTCCGCCATCAGCCGCGCCTTGCGATCGGCCGGAGCGGGTAGCTCGGCGAGCACCTGGAACGCCAGCGTCAGCAGCGCATCGCCGGCCAGAATCGCCATCGCGTCGCCGAATACTTTGTGGTTGGTCAGCTTGCCGCGCCGGTAATCGTCGTTATCGAGCGCCGGCAGATCGTCGTGAATCAGCGAGTAAGTGTGGATCAGCTCGAGCGAACACGCCGCCGTCACCGCGCCCTCCACATTGCCCGCCACGGTGCGCGCCGCTTCCAGGCACAGCACCGGCCGTATGCGCTTGCCGCCGGCGAACAGGCTGTAGCGCATGGCGCGGTGAATGGTTTCGGGCGGCGTGGTTTCGGGCGGCGTCAGCCGGTCCAGTTCGGCATCCACCAGCCGTTGTTGCACGGCGAGGTAGTCGCGCAGGTTCATGCTCTCTCCGCGTCTTCCGGACGGAACGGCTCGGCGGCGATTTTGCCATCCTTGCGCAGCAAAATCTCCACCCGCGTTTCCGCCGCCTCGAGTTGTTTGCGGCATTCGTCCGACAGGCTCACGCCGCGTTCGAACAGCTCGAGCGAGCGCTCCAAGGGCAGGTCTCCGCCTTCTAATTCCTTCACCACCTTCTCCAGTTCTTCGAGAGAAGCTTCGAAGGATCGAACCGCCTGTGGCCCGCTGCTTTCCGCCATAGGGCCATTCTAGCAAGCGGCCCAGCGGGTAAAGACGGATTTGGATGGGATCTGGCCGCGGCCAGCGACGCTGCGGCGAGAGGCCGAGGGCAACCTATCGCTGCGCGGCCTCATCTGGGGCTGGAGGCAAAAGCTGTCAGCTCTTCTCCTTCAACCAATTCCATCTCGTCCAGCCCGACCAGCCTGTAGCCCTTTGACATCAGTCCGTCAATCATGCGCGGCAGCGCGGCCACCAAGGGCATCGGCCGAGCCAGCCGCTTGTCGTCATCTTCTGCGCCGTCATGCAAGACAATGATCGATCCGCTCCGGGATCGAAGACATTCGGACAGTATCCGGTCGGGGTCGCGAGGCAAGTAGTCGCTGGGATTCACGTCGCAATGGACGGTTTTCACGACAGACGACATGGCCACCTTCGATTGGCCGCAGCGGCTGTAATCGAAGTAAGGGGCACGCAGGAACCGCGTGGGCATTCCTGTAATATTTGCGATGACGGTGTCCGCCCGGTCAAAGTCCGCCGCCGGCCGGCTATGGCCATAGCTATGATTCCCAATTGCATGTCCCGCCCGGACTATACGCCTGAAAGCATCGGGCCAACGTTCAACCCACTTGCCGAGGACAAAGAACGTCGCGAGCGCGCCACGGGAAGCCAATATATCCAGAATTTCATCGGTTCGTGGCGGGTTAGGGCCGTCGTCAAATGTTAACGCCACCGTTGGCTGGTCGCGGCGGCCGTGATAGTAAATCCCCTGGCTCACTCCGAAAGCTCCTCCGTGCTCGCTGCTGTCTAGCGCGGAAGTCGCATCGCATCGATCCAACTCCCACTACCAACAGCCTGAGTCGCCCTCAGAAGGATCGAACCGGCTGTGGCCCGGTGATTTCCGTCATGGCAGGCGGATGCCAGCTTCCGCCAGCATCCAGGGTGCCATTCACTGGTCTTCGCAGGCTACTGATTCTACGTTGGGTTCGATGGAGAACGGGTCGGTTCTTTGCGCCGAAATACCATTTTTCGGCAACCCGAGGGCCGGTGAGAGTCGTCAGCCCCCGAGAGCCCGATTCAGCGCAACCAGCCGCACCTGCGGGACACGCCAGGAGAGAGAATAGGGTTTTCGAAATGAAAGGTCCGATATGAATGTGGTCGCTTTCAACGGCAGTGCTCGAAAAGGTGGCAACACCGCGATTCTGCTCCGCTATGTGCTCGGCGAAGTGGAAAAGGAAGGCATCGAAACCGAACTGGTGGAGCTGAGTGGATCGAAGATCCACGGGTGTCTGGCGTGCCGCACGTGCTCGGTGCGCAAGGACGGGCGCTGCTCGCAGGATAACGACGATGGAAATGCGTATATCGGGAAAATGGCGGCGGCGGATGGCATTCTCCTCGGTTCGCCGACCTACGTGGCCGATGTTTCGCCGGATATCAAGGCGCTCATTGACCGCGCCTGCATGGTGGGAGGCGCCAATGGCGGCATGTTCCGCCGTAAGGTGGGGGCAGCGGTAATCGCGGTGCGCCGGGCCGGCGCGATGCACGCCTTCGATGCCCTGAATCACTTTTTCCTGATCAGCGAGATGATTATACCGGGATCGTCCTACTGGAACATCGGAATCGGGCGGGAGCCCGGCGAAGTCGAAAAAGACGAAGAAGGCATCCGCACCATGAAGGTGCTGGGACGAAACATGGCGTGGTTGCTGAAAAAGCTTGAGCCCGCCGGGAAATAGCCGCCGCTACCCTTATCAGCCATCGCCGCGTGCGATCGGCATCCGCCAGCCGGTTCCGAACGCCCGCGATGTCACTTTCAGCACAGGCGCGGCTTGTTTACGCTTGAACTCGGCATTGCGCACCAGACGCAAAACGCGCCGCACGTCGGCTTCCGCGAAACCTCTGGCCACGATTTCCTCGGCGGACTGCGACTGTTCGACGTGCAACTCAAGTATCTGGTCGAGCAGTTCGTAAGGTGGCAACGAGTCCTGGTCGATTTGACCGGGCCGCAACTCGGCCGACGGTGGCTTGATGAAGATGTTTTCCGGAATATCGTGCCGGCGCTCGTTGCGCCACCGGGCGACCCGATAGACCATCATTTTGGGCAGATCCGCGATCACGGCCAGGCCGCCGTTCATGTCGCCGTACAGGGTGCAGTAGCCTACCGCCAATTCCGACTTATTGCCGGTGGTGAGCAGCAGGGAACCGAACTTGTTGGAAAGGGCCATCAGCAGATTGCCGCGGATGCGCGATTGGATATTCTCCTCGGTGACATCGCGTGGCATTCCGCAAAAAGGTTCAGCCAGCGTGGCATCGTAATCTTGCATGATGCCCGCGATCGGCAATGTCAGAGTGCGCAGCCCCAAGTTGCGGGCCAGTTCGAGCGAATCGTCGACGCTGCCCCGGCTTGAATAGACGGATGGCATCAGCACGCCAAGCACGTTCTCCGGCCCGAGGGCTTCGCTCGCGATCGCCGCCGTCAGCGCGGAATCGATGCCGCCGGACAGCCCGAGCAGCGCCTGGCGGAAATGGGTCTTGCGGGCGTAATCCCGCACACCCATCACCAGCGCGTTCCAAATCTCCGCCTCGGGGGTGAAATCGTCTTCGGCGATCGAGCCCGCGCCGGCGTCCATATCCACCACCACCAAATCCTCTTCAAAGCCTTTGGCGCGGGCGAACATGCGGCCGGCCGAATCGAAAGCGCAACTGCGGCCGTCGAAGAGGAGGTCGTCGTTTCCGCCCACCTGATTCACCGCGACTAGCGGCAAGCCGTGCCGCCGCGCCATGTGGCTGAGCATGTCCTGGCGGAGGAGTTGCTTGCCCACCCAGAACGGCGAGGCCGAGAGATTGAGGATGACTTGCGCGCCCGCGGCTACCAGCGTCTCGATGGGATCCCGCTGATAGCGGCGGCGCTGCCAGAAATTACGGTCGTTCCAAACGTCTTCGCAAATGCTGATTCCGAGGCGGCGGCCATGCCAATCGAGAATCTGCGGGCCTTCCCCGGGTTCGAAATAGCGGTCTTCGTCGAAAACGTCGTAAGTGGGTAGCAGGGTCTTGTGGAAGGCCGGCCCGATCCGGCCGTCCTCCAGCAACACGGCGCTATTGAACAGCGGGCGTCCGCTATCGGCGTCGTTGGGCGTCGCAACTCCCACCAGCAGCGCCGGCCCGCCGGCCGTGGCGCCGGCTATGTGAGCCAGCATCTCACGGCCGTGGCGCACGAAACCGGCGCTCAGCAGCAGGTCGCGCGGCAGGTATCCCATCAGGGCCAGCTCGGTAGAGACCACCAACTCGGCGTTCAGCTTCCGGGCGCGGGTAGCGCCATCGATAATCCGCTGGGCGTTGCCGGGCAAGTCACCGGGGGTTGTATTGATCTGGAGCAGAGCGACGCGCAAGGGAACAACCGCCAATTCCGATTATCGCAGGTAGCGCGCCTCAACCTTTGTTACTCTGTATTCTCGATGAAGCTTTCGATCCTGATGCCGGTCTACAACGAGCGCACCATGGTGGAGCGTTGCGTTTCTCAAGTGCTGGCCGCGCCGATTCCGGAGAACATGGAACGCGAGCTGGTGATTGTGGACGACTGTTCCACCGACGGAACTTACGCCATCCTGGAGCGGCTCGCCCGGGAATTTCCCCAGATCCAGCTCTACCGGCACGAGATCAATGGCGGCAAAGGCGCGGCCGTGCGCACGGCCATCGGAAAGGCCGGCGGAGACTTCGCCGTGATTCAGGATGCCGACCTGGAGTACGATCCGGCCGAGTATCCGCGCCTGCTGCGTCCTCTGCTGGACGGCCGCGCCGACGCGGTTTTTGGCTCGCGTTACATGGCCGGCGAGCAGAGCCGCGTGCTGCCGTTCTGGCACTCGATGATCAACCAGGGGCTCACGCTGGTTTCCAACATGTTCTGCAATTTGAACCTGACGGACATGGAAACCTGCTACAAAGTCTTCCGCACCGATCTGCTGAAGAGCATTCCCATCCGCTCGGACCGTTTCGGTTTTGAGCCGGAAATCGTCATGAAGTGCGCCAAACGGAAACTGCGCATCTACGAGGTTCCGATCAGCTATCACGGCCGGACCTACGAGGAAGGCAAGAAGATCGGCTGGAAGGACGGCTTCAAAGCGCTGGCTGTGATTCTGCACTTCTGGCTGATCGACGATCTCTATGCGGCGCCTTATGGGAGGGGCGTGCTCAACAATCTGACCGGCACGCCACAGTACCTCGCGTGGCTGGCGCGCAAACTGCGCCCGCACGTGGGCGATACAGTGCTCGAAATCGGGGCCGGGATCGGCAATATCACGGGCCGGCTGATGGGCCGCCGCACGCTTTACGTGGCCGCCGAAAAAGACGCCTTGCACCTGCACGCGCTCAATAACCGGTTTCTGCGAACGCCTCATGTGATGGTTCGGCGTTTCGACCCGGAGCAGCCGGACTCGCTCGCCGACCTGGATGCCAGTTTCGATACGGTCTTGTGTCTCAACGTGCTCGAATACCTGGAACATCCAGGCGTCTTGCTCGACTCCCTGCGCGGCGTGCTGAAGGACAGCGGCACGCTGCTGGTCCTGGTCCCCAATGGTCGGCGCCTGTTTGGAAGCCTGGATGTGAGGCTCGGACACCGCCGTCGCTATAACAAAGCGGAACTGGCGCGGCTGCTGGAAGCTCACGGCTATTCGCTGGACCGGGCTTATCAGCTCAACAAGGCAGGTACCTTGCCTTGGTGGATCGACAGCCGCATCCTGGGCGCGCAGAGAATCAGCAAACTGGTGCTCAAAATCTTCGACAAGACCGTCTGGGTCTGGAGCCGGTTGGACGCTTTCATGCCGTGGCCGGGACTGTCCCTCATCGCGGTAGCGAGAAAAACATAGGGGACGGAGGCGAGACCGCCCTGTCCACGTGGCGCAAGAGCGCGCCTTGGGACAGAGAAGTCTGTCCCTCTGTCCATCTATACTGTTAGTGAGCCATGCCCATTTCCCGCCGCCGCTTTCTCTGCGCCAGCCTCGCGCTGCCCGTCTTCGCCGCCAAGAAGACCGTCGAGGCGCCGCCCAATATTCTGCTACTGGTGGCGGACGATTTGCCCTCGTGGATGATGAGCGCGTACGGCAACAAGGAAGTGAAGATGCCGAACCTGAACCGGCTGGGACAAATGGGAACTCACTTTTTGAACCACTTCACACCCGCGCCCGCCGCCGCACCCGGTTTCGCGACGCTGATGACGGGACGCACGCCGATGCAAATCGGAGCTTCGGGCGCGATTTCGGCCGACGATGTCACGATCGAAAAGGTCCTGGGCGCGGCCGGCTACGCTTGCCATAGTGCCGTGCCGGAGGATGCGCCGGCGCTGATCGACCAGGCGAAAGACAGCGCGCCATTCTTCATCGCCGTCCGCTATTCCGCTCTCGAACTCCCGTACGGGAACATACCATCGAAATACCTGGACTTATACGGCAGTGAGAAGTTCGGCGATTACAGCGTGGAGATTGCCGCCGCCAACGCGAGCGGCGGCAAGGAACTTCTATCGAATCGTGTGGCGAACCTGCGGAAAGTGGCGGCGGCCATCTCCATGATGGATGACAACGTGGGTGCGCTGACCACCAGGATCTCGCAAAAGCAACTGCTGGACCGCACGCTGGTGGTGTTCACTTCCACCTGTGGCGCACTGCTCGGCCGCCACGGCTTATGGGCGGCCGGCGACGCTTCCGAGCCGGTCAATATGTTCGACGAATCCGTCGCCGTGCCGATGTTGTGGTGCTGGCCCGGCCGCGTGCCGGCGCAGGAGACGCGGATGGAGCCGGTGAGCACCTACGACTTGTTGCCCACCCTCTGCGATCTGGTTTCGGCCGCTGTTCCCAGCCGAAATCTGTGCGGCCGCAGCTACCTGCCACTCGCCACCGGCAGGCATCTGGCCAAGAAGCAGCCCTGGCGCGACACGGTGTTCGGCCAATACCGCAACACCTCGATGGCGCGTACTCAGCGGTATAAGCTGGTTCTGCGCGATGACGGCAAGGGCGCGAACGAGCTGTTCGACCTGCCCGCCGATTCCGCCGAGCGCACCAACCAGATCGACAACGAGCAATACATCAGCGTGAAGGACACGCTCACTGCCGAGTTCAACCAGTGGAAGCAGCAATACGCCAAGTAGGCGTCAAGCGCAGTTGACGGCGTTTCGCCTTACCCCAGCGCCACCTTCAACGTCACCGCGTGTTGCGATGGCGGCTCCGGCGGCATGGTGACGCTCAGGCCGGCTTCGGTCTGCGACCAGTCGAGTTTGTCCCGGTATCCCAGCAACTCCACATTCACGATCTTGCCCGGCGCTTGCGGGCTCGACGTTCCGAGCGGCTTGATCAGAGCGCTCCCCGCAGGCCAGCCCATCAGGAAGGCGTAGAGCGCGTTTCGCTTGGTGGTGAAGCGCACGTCTTCGGCAGTGAGAGCTTTGCGCGCCGATTCGTTGAATGCGCCCTTCTTCGCCACCTGCGTCCCCGGCCCCTCGCCAAAGATCTTCCAGGGGCGCGTGCCGTAGATGCCCTCGCTGTTCACCGCCATCCAATCGGTGATGGCGGCGACGATCTTTAACTCTTCGGCGTCCGGCGCGCCACTGTTGGGAAGCGGAAAGTTCAGCAGCAGATTACCGTTGCGGCTTACGATATCGACCAGCAGATCGATCACCGTCTTGGGCGTCTTGTACTTTGCACCGCGCTTGTAATGCCACTCGCCAACGCAGGTATCGGTCTGCCATGGATTCGGCTGAATCCCGTCGGCCACGCCGCGCTCCACGTCGAGCAGGCAGGTCCCGGTCTCGCAGTCCTCCGGCCGCTTGCTGGTATAGACCGCTTCCGCAACGCCGCCGTGCCTTGCGGCACTGAGGTTGTAGAGGTTCGCAACCTGGTTCAGTCCGTAGTCTTCGAACGGCAGTAAACCATCGGTGTACAGCAGATCTGGCTGGTATTGGTCGATCAAGTCCTTGATGCGGTCAAACCAGTGGCGCTTCCAGGAATCCGGGATGCCGTTGTCGTTCCACTCCACGTTCGGCCCCGCGAATCGCCCGCTGGCGGCCTCATGATACAGATCGGCATTCAGTGGATCGGCGCCATCGTACGGTACGCCCGCCAGCGGGCCCTGCTTATCGCTCGCATGGCTCACCGCCCACCACTTGTAGCTGATCCACAGGTGGTCGCTCACGCCGAACTTGAGGCCTTGCTTGAGTGCAGCCTGTCGGAACATCCCAACGATATCTTTCTTGGGGCCCATGTTCACCGCGTTCCAGCGCGTGTGTTTGGAGTTCCACAGATCGAAGTTGTCATGGTGCACGCCCATGCTGACGAAATACCTGGCGCCGGCTTTCTTGTAAAGCTCCACCAGACGATCCGGGTCGAACTGATCGCCCTTCCAGGTCGGAATCACGTCCTTGAAGCCGAATTTGCTGGGATGCCCGTAATGCTCCAGGTGGTATTTGTATTGCGGGCTGCCTTCGATGTACATGCCGCGGGCGTACCAATCCCCGTCCTCGGCAGCCGATTGCGGCCCCCAATGCGCCCAGATTCCGAACTTGGCGTCGCGGAACCATTCCGGCACGCGGTAGGCTGCGAGCGATTCGCGTGTCCCCGCGAATGGACCTTTGGCGATCTCGAGATTGACCGGCGCGTCGGCGCGCAAACGGGCAAGCGGCGCGGCGGCAATCAGCCCAAGCGCATTTCGTCTGGTAAGCTTCATGGCTTCCTTCCCGATGAGCCGGGAGATGGTCGCCGCGGCTCATCGCACAGTCTATCCGGTTTCACAGACGGAGGGGCCATCGAGCCGCCTGACAGGCGGCGCGGCGGGCTATTGTTCGGTGTGGCGCGGCCGCTCGTAGGCGGTCTTCAGGTATTTGGTGGCTTCTTCCTGCGCGCCTTGCGTGTCGTCCTTGGTGCGCATGGCGAGATTATATTCGTTCACGGCGCGGTCGCGCTGGCCGGTGATATCGAAAATCTTGCCCAGGTTGATGTGCGCCCACACCTCGGTCCACTTGGGCTGCAAGTCGCCGTTCAGGGCTTCGCGGAATTCGTTGGCGGCCGGCTGGAAGTTGCTCTCCAGGAAGTAGACTTCGGCGATCCGGTAGTGCGCCAGCGAGCTGGTGCGGTTGGTTTCGAGCGCCTTCTGATACTGCTGCAGCGCCTCCGGGAACTGGCTCAGCTCGGCGAACTGCTCGCCCTTCTTGATGGCAACTGCGACCCGCAGCGCCGGGCTGTAGCGCAAAACCAGGTTGTCCGGATCGATGACGATGTTGCTGGGCTTGCCGAACGTGTCGACCGAAAACTCCGAGGATGTGCCCACCACTTCGATGCGCTGCTGCTCCGGCTTGCCGTCGGTTTCGATCTTCAGCTCCACCGGCATGCGGAACGTGTCCATATCCTGGCTGATCTTTCCCATCACGCGGAAGCCTTCCTTCGGTACCTGCGTGCGGTATACCGTGTATTCGAGCTTGAATTCCGGCGCGCCGCTCGATTCGACCCACTGCAGGAAGAAGTAGCCCAGGTTCTTGCCCGTCACTTTCTCGACGATGTCGCGGAAATCTTCGGTAGTCGCCGTTTTCCACACGCGTCCCTGCGCATAGTCCTTAAGCACCTCGAAGAACTTGTCGTCGCCGATCAGGTAGCGCAGCATGTTGACGACGGCGGCGCCCTTGCTGCCGGTCAGCGCCCACAGCTCCGGAGAATAATCTTCCAGGCGCGCCGATTGCATCATCGGCACCGTGTCCACGGTCAACGATTCCACCATCACGTCGTGAACCTGGCTCTCCATGGCGCCCTTGCCGGAGGTGTGCTCCACCCACAACAGTTCCGAGTACGCCGCCAGCCCATTGGTCAGCCACAGGTGATTGCGTGTGCCCGCGGAGACCATTTCTTCCCACCACTGGCGGGAGACCTCATTGGCCACCAGCTTGGACGCCACCGGGCGCGTCAGGGCGCGCGGCGAGAGGAAGATCAGGCCCGGCGCCGCGAATCCGTTGGGTGCGCCCGCTTCGGTCTCGACGACGGTCAGGTCGGCGTAGGGCGGCGGCCCGAAAACGCCGGAAAAGTACGACATGATCTGGCTGGTCTCGTTCCCATAAGCGTCCGCCATGCCGGCCTCCGCGCCGCGCAAGTACAGCGACGTAGTGACGCCTTCGGCCTGCACGCGCTTGGGAGCATCCTTCACCACCGCGATGCTGCCGGGGAACGACCGGTGCTCGAACTTGAATTCGTATTGAATCTTGTCGCCGGCCGCCTGGTGAGAATCCATACCGCTGCCCAACACGGTGTATCCCGCCGGCACGGTAACCTTCATATCGGCGGCGAACCGGTCGGTCGAGTAACCGCTCACCGGGAACCAGCGCGCCGGATACATCAGGTAGGCGAAATCCGGGTGGATGGCGGCGAAACGGATGCCCTCCACCGGCGAATCTTCCTGCCCGCTGAGCTTGCCGTCATAGTAAAAAGTGATGGCCGCCGGCTGGCCCTTGGGAAGCGCCGGATCGAACGCAAGCCGGACGGAAAAATCCTGCTGGTTGCGGGAAGCGGAAATCTGTTTTCCCTGGCCATCCACCACGCGGGCGATATTGAGCGCGTTGTTCAGCTCAAAGCTGGCCGAGGCGAGGTTATCCACCAGCGGCACGAAATGCACCTCCGCCTTGGCCGAGAGCGATTGCGAGTCGGGCGCGATCTCCGCTTCTATGGTGTAGCCCTGCACGTCGATTTGCGGGCCGGCGCGGCGTTCCTGAGCCAGCAGGGACGAAGGCGCGATTGCCAGCAACGCACTCACCGCCAAAGCGCCCGAGAGCGCGCGGAATTCACGATACATGAGCCACCTGTCCTTCCAGGATATCCTGTATGATGGCCGCGGCGCGGCGTGGCGCGTCCGGCCCCGCCTGGCTGAGCCGGCCCCGCACTTCTTCGAGGCCAGCCAACATGCGCTCCCGCTCATCCGGCGCGCGCAAAAGGCGTAGCGCCTCTTGGGCGATGCGGCCGCCGGTCATTTGGCCTTGCATCAGCTCCGGCACCACCCGGCGTCCGGCAATCAGGTTCACCATCGTGTAGTAAGGCACCTTCACCATCAGCTTCCCCAGCAGCCAACTGGGCGTGGTCACTTTGTAAAACGTCACCATCGGAACGCCCAGCAGCGCGGCCTCCACGGTCACCGTTCCGCTGGCAGCCAGCGCCAGCGTGGAGTGCGCCATGGCGTCCCAGCTTTCCCCTTCGATCACCCGCACGGGCGAGTCCCCGATCCGGCTCAAGAAAAACCCGGCCCCGGTGTTACCCGAAGCCGGTAAGACGAAACTCAGGGCCTGTTCGCGATTGAGGATGCCAACCGCCTCCATCAGCGCAGGCAGGTGCCTCGCCGCTTCTCCACGCCGGCTTCCGGGTAGTATCGATATCAATGGACGGGCCGGATCGAATCCGTGTTTCCTGAAAAATTCCTCCCGGCTCAGGGATGGCTTCACCAACCGAACGAGAGGATGGCCGATATAGGATGTCTTCACCCCGGCAGCGAGAAAGAACTCCTCTTCGAACGGAAAGATCGACAGCAGGCGGGTGACAGTGCGGCGCAGCGTCTTCACGCGGCCTTTCCGCCAGGCCCAGGCTTGCGGCGCCACCAGGTAAACCACCGGAATGCGTTGGGCCGCCAAACGGCGCGCCAGAGGCAGGTGAAAATCGGGTGAATCGGTGAGGATCGCCAGCTCCGGCTTTTCCGCGCGGGCGGCGGCCACCAGTTTCCGGTATTCGCGCCAGATGCGCGGCAGGTGGCTCACCACTTCCAGCAGCCCCACCACGGCCAAATCCGCCGCATCCACCACCGTGCGCACACCCTCGGCGCGCAGCCGCGGCCCGGTGCAACCAAAGCAATCGAGGCCCTCCGAGACACGGCGCAGCTCGGCGACCACCAACGCCGCGTAGAGATCGCCCGACGCTTCGCCCGCCGAAACTAAGATTTTACGCGACACCGATTCCAAGTTTACCCCGGCGTGTTGTTACAATCGATTCGGGTCATGGCAGCCGAACTAGACGGATCGAAAATGACGGTGGACGATTTGGCGGCGCGTTTTCGCGGCCAGATGATTCCGCTCACGGCGAAGTTTTCTTACTTTTCCACGTTGCCCGTCGCGGAAGACGAGGTCAAGCAATACCTGAACGACCCGATCGCCGCCCTTTCGCCCGCCCTGGTGGCCATGCTCCCGCAAGTGGGCATTATCCTGGCGCCGTATCTGGAGCGCGGCAACGGCAAGGAGGGCGACGCCGTCCGCTTCGAGCGTCCCGCCGAAGGCCGCTATCTCGCGTATTGCCGGCGCGACCTGGATAAATGGACCGTGCTGGCGCTCGGCATCAAGGATAGCGACGTCGCCGAATATCATTACCGGCTCTATAACGCGCTGGCGGCCCTCACGGCCGACCGCTGGACCCAGGATGTGCAGGAGCGCTTCTTTCGTGCCATCCGCGAGGAATTGAGCGCCGAGGTTCACGGCGAGGTGGATGAAAAAGGCTGGCATCTCAAACAGGCCCTGGTGCGGCGGCAGACCAACGTTCGGAAGGAAACCAAGCTGTTTCGCGACTACGCGCGGCAGGCCTTCGAGGACACCTTGACCTTGTACCTCCACGGCACCTGCTGCGACATCGACGTGGAAACCGGCCCGCGCCAGATGCCCAGCCGCTATTTGCGCCGCCGCCTGGAACTGCTGGTGTCCCTGTTCCCACCTCCGGAGGGTTACGCCGTGCTGCCCGAGCAGTTGAAAGGCAGATAAAAACCGGCGCCAGGCGCGCTCTCCGTCACAAATCCCCACGCTGGTTTTGAGGGTAATGGTAGTTGCTAGGGTATGAGAGTTAATTAACCCCAGTCCCAGGTTCCCTCCATCCCCTTGATTCCCGGATACGACAGGGTTAGTACCACCTGTTTGGATACCCCTGTTCTTGCTTGGCGTTTCCCCTAACGTATAGAACCCGTGGGGCTTTTGCCGGCGTCCGGCGCACGCTACACTCGGGCATCCGATGAGTGTATTAGCACCATCTCGACGCGTGCTCGGAGTACTCGCGGTGGCGATTCTAGCGTCCGGAATCGCCGCCGCGGACACGATTGAAGTCACTTCAGTCGGGACCGGGGATTCCAATTTCTACATCGATGAAACGATCAACTCGGTCCTCACGTCCACAGACGTTTATTTCGCCGGCACCATCAACATCCAAGTCACCAATGACGTCGGCACCGAATTCGACCGCACATCCATGTGCGTTCAACTGTTAACCGACATTGACCTGAATGACACCTATAACACCGCCGTTCTGCTGCCGAGCCAAGTCACCCCACCGCCGACCATCGCCGCCCTCGAGCAGGTTGCGTGGCTCTTGGATAACGAGCAGGCGGGGGCGACCACGGGTGATGAGGCTGCGGGGCTGCAACTCGCGATCTGGAAAATCGCACAGGACGGTGTGTACACCGGAGGACAGAACCCATTTACCACCGGCACGGTGCAGGAGTCGACCGGAACCGCGACCCCCGCGGCGATACTCACCTATGCGGAAGGCTACTTGACCGACAGTGTCGGCCGGTCCTCCGACCTCGCCTACGTCTATGAAAACTCGACCCAGGCCGACCCGCCCGTTGCGGCACAGATGTTGGAAGGGCTGGAGTTTCAGGACGGCGGCCCGTCGCCCGCGCCGGAGAGTTCCACCTTCATGCTGGCCGGCGTGGCGCTGCTCGCTTTGGGTCGCACCGCCCGGCGCAAGCTGGGGAGCCGCTAGGTCTTCGAGCGGTTCGATCGAAAACTGACCGCTCCCTAATGGTCGCGGCTCCGACCAGAGGCGCGACCGTCGGGGAGCGCTTTCTCAATGCTACGGCACTCGATAGAATCGGAACTCGTGCTTCCGGTCGTGGAAGCGCAACCACCGGGCAGTTGGGTGCAATTCGAGCCAGCGCCGGCCGGCGGGATCGGTGGACAGGAAATCGTATGCCGTCGCTTCCAGCCATAGCGGTTGGCCGCGTTGCCGCGCACTGGCGAGGCTCTGTTCCAGCCGGCCGAGATCCATTTTGTCGAATCCAAGCCACGCGGCCTGCTGGTTGAAGTAGCTGATAGTCCACAAATCCGGATGGAAAATGTGAAACGCGATCGGCGTACCCGGCGGCCAGCGATCATGCTGCGCGAGCGCAAAACGCAATGCCACGTTGTTCTCCACGCGCGATTGGGGGTAGATGGCAAAAACCAGGTTCCACGCGAACAGCGCGCCGCAGAACATCCACGGCAAAAGCCGGTCCGCCCGCGCGCGCCTCACTGAGCAGCACGCGCCGATCACCAGCGGCGGCAAATAGAACAGCCGGTAGAACGTGTTCTGCGGCATCCAGACGAAAAGGAACGCCGCATAAACACCCACCCACAGCAGCAGGTCCTTGGGTGGCATGCGGAACCGAGGCGCGCCGCCGCGCTTCCAGCCCACCGCCAACCCCGCCAGGCAGGCAGCCACGGCCACGGCTCCGACGATGGTGAATGGCCCCGCGGCCGCCTGGTCGAGCCTTCCGCCAAAAAAAAGGCGCAGCGTGCCGGCGAGCGTCAAGCCCAGATCGCGCAGCGGCTGCCAGGAAAACGAAGCGTCGGGGGAATGCGCCATCGCCCAGCCGGCCAGGCGGGCCACACGAAATCGTCCGCACACCTCCCGGTAGGCCAAAACGTACGCGATGCCGGCCGGCCCCAGCGAGCACGCCGCGTAAGACAGGCGGTTCTTCGGTCCCTTAAGCCTCAATAAGGCTATCGGCAGAAAGAGAATGGCCAACTCGTGAAAGAGCATTGCCGCGGCGTGTGTCGCCGCGGCCAAAAACACGTTGCGCCTGGTTTCCAGCAGATCGTTCGCACACAACAGAAGAAAGATCGACGGTATGTATGCATCCGCGTCAGTCGAAAACTTCCACCAGGTGGCGGCAAAAGCAAAGACGAGCGTGCCCGTGATCGCGCTCTCCATCCGGATGGCCCTGCGCCGCAGCGCCCGGTAGACCAGCGCCACGCTGGCCCCGGCCAGCAGGCTGTTGACGGACTGCATCAGGAACAACGCACGTGTCTGGAGCCCGATCAGTAGCGCCGCATGGTACAGCCACACGTAAGCCGCCGTATAGAGCAGATGATTGGGGTGCAGCGTGTCGCGGAGCGGGAGCTGCTTTTCCACGTTGATGGCGAACGCCACCCCGTCCCAGTAATAATTCCGCGTGGGCAGTAACAGGTAAACCGCGAGCGGCAGTGCCAGCCACAGCCGGCCCCAGCGCATCGCGTTGTGATTTGGCGGCGCCGCCACTGGCTCTAAACCCAATCCGGGACGCCGCATTTCAAGCTGCCGGGAAAGTCAGTTGCTGAAAAACAAAAGCATCATGGCCACGGGTCAACAGTGATGAACACAGATTGAAGAGAATTGGTTTATCCGTGTTCATCGGTGTTCATCCGTGGCCCAAGATTGTTTTTGCCGAACTCTTGCAGCAGCCTCCTACAGGCCTTCCAGCAGGTGTCCCATCTTTTCTTTCTTGGTGCGGAGATACGCTTCGCGCGTGTCGATCACGTGAGCCAGGCACGGCACCCGCTCCACCACACGGACGCCGGCGCTTTCGACGGCCTCGACTTTTTCCGGGTTGTTCGAGAGCAGGCGGATTCGCCGCAGATCGAAATAGCGCAGAATGGCCGCCGGCAACGCGTAACTGCGCAGATCGGAATCGAAGCCCAGTTGCTCATTGGCCTCCACGGTGTCCGCGCCCCGATCCTGCAACTCATAGGCCCGCAGCTTGTTGAGCAAGCCAATTCCGCGTCCTTCCTGGGCCTCGTAAATCAGCAGGCCGCGGCCCTCGCGCGCGATGCTTTCGAGCGCAATCTCCAGTTGCGCCCGGCAATCGCAGCGCAGGCTGTGGAAAACGTCGCCGGTCAAGCATTGGGAATGGATGCGAACCAGCGGAGGCTCGCCGGCCAGATCACCCATTTTCAGAGCGATGGCTTCTTCGCGGAGCTCATCCGCCGGACCGCGTTCACCACCGCGAAAACCGTAGATACGGAACGCGCCAAATTCGGTGGGAAAGTCCGCTTCGGCGACCTTTTCGAGCGGCGCCGCGGAATAACTGTTCATGATCCGTTTGGGGAACCCTTACTCCTTCCATTATAATGGCTTCCGTCCCCCATGCTGCAAGGCTACCTGGTTACGTTGTTGGTCAAGCTGGCTGCCATGGCTGCCATCGCGAGCATTCTGGCGCGCTCCAACCGCTTTAAAGCCATGTTGATGCGGGAAAACCGCCCGCTCGGGCAGCGGCTGGAACTGGCGATCTGGCTGAGCGTTGTGTTCGGCGCCAGCGTGGCCACGCGCGTGGCCGGTAAAGCCTCGTATAACGGCGCCGACCTGGGTCTGGAGGGCGCCTTCCTGGCGGGCATCCTGGGTGGCTATGTTACCGGGCTGGTTTCCGGAGTGCTCATCTCGCTGCCCGCGCTTCTGCCCGGCGGCGAGTTGCTCACCTTGCCGTTGCTGGCCGGGGTGGGCGTGCTGGGCGGTCTGGTGCGTGACCTGGCGCCGGATCCGGAAGAAATCTGGCGTTTCTCCCCTTACTTCGATCTCAACATCTGGCGTTTCTTCAAAGAGAGCCGCAACTACCAGCGCACGGCGTTTCACCTGCTGCTGCTCGCCGCCATCCTGGTGGCGGAGTTCCTGCGCCAGATCCTGGCCCAATCCAATCTGGGCGGGGGTGACATAGCCAGCGTCTTTCGCCTCCGCCCTCCGGGCGGCGACCGCCCGCTGACCTGGGTGGCGCTATACCTGGCGACGGTTTTCGCCGTCACCATACCGCTGAAGATCTGGAACAACACGCGCAACGAAAAGAAGCTCGAGGAGCAGCAGCGCCTGCTGGTGGAAGCGCGGCTGGCCGCGCTGACCAGCCAGATCAACCCCCACTTTCTGTTCAACACGCTCAACTCGGTCTCTTCGCTGATCCGCACCGATCCCAACCAGGCGCGGGTGATGGTGGTGAAGCTATCCAAGGTGCTGCGGCGCCTGCTGCGCAAACACGAAAACTTCAGCACCCTGCGTGACGAGCTGAGCTTCATCGAAGACTACCTGGCGATTGAGGTGGTTCGTTTCGGCGACAAGCTGCGTTTCGAAAAGGACGTGGCCGAAGACACGCTGGACATGCTGGTTCCCAGCATGCTCCTGCAGCCGCTGGTGGAAAACTCCATCAAGCACGGGATCGGCGGCAAAGTGGAAGGCGGCACCATCCGCATCCGCACCAGCCGCGACGGATCGCGCCTGCACCTGCTGGTGGAGGACGACGGCGTGGGCATCCCGGAAGAGAAGCTGGCCACCGTGCTCGACCACGGCATCGGCGTCAGCAACGTGCACGAACGCCTGAAAGTACTGTTCGGCAACGACTACAGGATGTGGATCGAAAGCCAGCCGGGAGAAGGCACCCGCGTACAACTCGAAGTGCCCGAACTCGAGACCAACCTGGCGGCAGTTTCATGAATTGTGTGAGGACAACCTTTTGCCCAGACCTGAAGAACTCGTAAGCCAGTGGCCGGCCGGCGGGCTGCCGATGACGTTGGCCCAGCGGACCCGCCGCGTCTACGATCATCTCGCGGCGGTCTATCCCCTTTCCACCGTGCTGTTCCACTCGCGCGCTCATCGCCGCGCGCTGACCCGCTCCGGAGTGCGCGACGGCATGAACGTTCTGGAAGCCGCCACCGGCAGCGGCGAGATGTTCCGCCGCCTGGTAAAAGTGAATCCCAACGGCGCCACCATCGGCTTCGATCTGTCGCCCAACATGGCCGCCCGCACCGGGCGGCAGGCGCGCCGCCGTTTCCCCAAGGCCCGCACTCTCTGCCAGGCAGTCGACGCGTGCCAGATGCCCTATCGCGACGAGACCTTCGATGCGGCGTTTTGCTGCTATCTGCTCGAACTGCTTTCCGGTGACGACATCGCCCGAACTCTGGGCGAATTTCATCGCGTGCTGCGGCCCGGCGGCCGGCTCACCTTGGTTCTAATTGGGCAGAATACCTCCCTCTTCAACTCCGCCTACAAAGTGGCGGGCCGGCTTGCCCCCGCCTTTTGGGGCCGCCAGGTGGAGCGGCGGGTTCCGGAACTCATCGAATCGGCGAAGTTTCACTTGGTCGAAAATCACTTTGTCCGCCAGATTTACTATCCGTCGCGCGTGTTGGTGGCGCAAAAATGAATCGGCCCGGTAACGCCGGCGATCTTGTCGCCGGTGACGTGCCAGAATTCCCGAGCTTCGTGGCGCGGCCGATGCCGATCATGCCGCTGGCGGCGTGCGAACGTTTCGCGTGATCTGATTGCCGACGCGCTGGCGGGCGAGGCGGAGATCGTAGTCGATTTGCAGACCTAGCCTGGTTTCCGGTGAAACAAAGGCGCCGGGGACAGACCGCTCTGTCCACGCGGCGCAAGAGCGGCGCCTTGGGACAGAGAGGTCAGTCCCCGGGCCGCGCATCCTGTAGCATCGCGGCCCAGCCGGGATAGCCGCGCGCGGCGGAATACGCATCTTCTTCCAATCGGAACGCGACATCGAGCCGTGCGCCGGGGGCGAACTCGGCAACGCGACCGGCGGAATTCCAGGCCTTCAGTGTCAGGATGCGGCCGTTCTGGCGTACCGCGATGCGCAGGTGCTTTTCCTTCATCACCACCGGCGCGGCCGCCACTTCGACGGCGCGCGCGGCGAATAGCGGCGGCGGATTACCGTGGCCGAACGGCGCCAGCGCGAAGACATCCCGAATCGCAGCTTCGGCGATTTCGCCGAGATCGACCACCGCATCAATCTCCAACCGCGGCGCAAAATCCTCCTCGCTCAGCCGGGCGGCGGCATATGCGTTGAAGCGCTGGCGGAACTCATCCACGCGAGCCGGCTCCAGCGTCACGCCGGCGGCATATTTGTGGCCGCCAAAACGCGCGAACAGGCCGGACATCGATTCCAGCGCTTCCAGCAGATGAAACGCAGGAATGCTGCGGCCGGAGCCCTGCGCCATGCCATCTTCTTCGTTGCGTCCGAGCACGAACACCGGCCGGTGCAGCCGCTCCACCATTCTGCTGGCGACGATGCCGAGCACGCCGCGGTGCCAGTCCTCCGCGTAGTAAACCAACGCAGCGGCGGGAGCTTCCACGGGCATCTGCTCGCAGGCGCCGCGAATCGAGTCCTCCACCTGCCGGCGCTCGGTGTTTCGATCGTGAAGCTGTTGCGCCAACTCGCGGCCGCGCGCCGGGTCGGCCGTCAAAAACAGCTCGATGACGCTCTCCGCGGTATCCATACGGCCGGCCGCGTTGATGCGCGGCGCAAGTTGAAAGGCCACTTGCCGCGCGCTGGGCGCCACGCCGCGGCTGACGCCCGCCACTTCCAGCAACGCTCGCAGGCCGGGGTTGCGCGCATCCGCCAGGCCGTCCAGCCCGTATTTCACCATGACGCGGTTCTCGCCCGTCAGCGGCACCACGTCGGCCACGGTGGCAATCGCGACTAATTTCAGCAGCGATTCGGAGACACGCGCCACTCTTTCCGCGGGCCAGCCGGACCGGGCCAGCAGTGCTTGTGCCAGCTTGAAGGCTACGCCAGCGCCACAGAGATCTTTATTCGGATAAGGACAATCCCGCCGATTGGGATTGATCACCGCCAGCGCCGGGGGCAGTTCGGCTTCCGGCAAATGATGGTCAGTGACGATCACCGCGATACCGAGTTCGGCGGCCCGCGCCACCACTTCCGCCGCGCGGATGCCCGTATCCACGCTAACGATCAGCTTGACGCCGCGCGTGGCCGCAACCTCCACCACCTCCGGGCGCATGCCGTAGCCATCTTTCAGGCGGTGCGGCACATGATAGAACGCGCTGCCACCGGCCAGGCGAATCGCGGTCATCAGCAAAACCACCGCGGTGGTGCCGTCCACATCGTAATCGCCGTAGATGAGGATTCCTTCGCCGGCCGCGATGGCGGCGCGCAGGCGTTCGACGGCGGGCTCCATGTCGCGCAGCCCGAACGGATCAACCAGGTCGGCCAGCGAAGGATGAAGAAAGCGGCGGCCCGATTCCGCATCGGCGTAGCCGCGCTTCACGAGCACTTTGGCAACCAGCGAACTGACGCCCAACGCCGAGCCCAAAGCTGTCGCATGGTCGGAATCGAGGGCGGGAAACAGCCAGCGGGCGGGGGTGGCGGCCGTACTTCGAGGCGTCAGCATTGTGTGCAAGCCGGCACGCTCTTGTTGGCAGACGAAAGCGCCTGCCCCACTTTCGAGCGGCTTCGATGGCCGAGTGGGACAGGCGCTTCCGCCTGGCAACCCTCAAGCGGTCAGTTTTTCGAAAAATAGCCGGGGAGCGAATCGGGCTCGTCGTCTTCGGGCATGCGGGACAGGATCTCGTCTTCGATCCCGCCGAATTCGTCGTACCAGTCCGGCTGCAGTTCGTATACGTAGAGGCGCGAGTTGTGATCGAACGCCAGCTCAAGCGAGCAGGTCAAGCCGGTGAAGACGCGCAGTTCATGCAGGCGCGATTCGTAATCGCGGCGTTCCTCCCGGGTGAGATCGCAATCGTCAAGCTGGGCTTCCAGCTCTTCGATATCGGAAGCCTCGAACTCGGCCGAGGCGAACAGGATCAGTTTGGCGCCGCACTTTTGCGCGACGTCGAGAAACGACTGGAAGTCGGGATGTTTGTCCGCGTCCCACAAGACCAGCCCCAGCCCTTCCAGGCTGCCTGGCCGGTTGTGAAAGACGGCGAAGCCGGCTGAGTCGAGATACTCCAATATTTCGCGCTTGAGCGTATCGAGATTTAAATCCACTTGGGGCTAGCCTCAGGCCTGAACCAACACCAGAATATCAGAGGGACTGGCCAGGTCGCGGGCGGAAGGCGTAACAATCGTCTTCGGCCCGATGAAGATCTTGCGTTTTTCCTTGATCGCATCGCGCACGTCGGCTTCACAGACCACGCGCTCCGGCGTGGGCGCGGCAACGGGCTGCGATGGCGCCGGCGGTGGCGCGTGCTCCGGCGCGGGTGCGGTCAGTCAGGTGAAGCCGCCGCTCGAATCCCCGCCGCGTCGCGCCAAAAAGCGATCCACCACGCTGACCGCCACGTTCGGCACCACCGAGGACGTCACGGCGGGCGCGGCGCAGGATGCGTTACAGGACGGGCCGCCCGCGGCCGGCGCCGCCACCGGCGCGCCGCGCGAGGCAAGGTATCGCTCCACCGCCGCCACCACCGCGCCGCGGTCGATTCCGATGGGTGCGTCCGCGGCCGATGGACCGTTCGGCGCCTGGCGAATATCCATCGACATCTCGAAGGCCTCTTCCGGCTTGCGAACCACGTAGGCCAGGCGCTTGACGTTGATCAGGTGCAGAGGGCCGACGTTGTCCGACGTGATATTACCCGCGATGGCGCCGCAGCCGAGCGTCATGCCGGGCAGCAGGTTGGTAGTGATGCCGGTGGAACCCTGCGGCGCGGGTGTATTCACCAGCACCCGCATGGCCGGCATGCGCGAACCGTATTCGCGGGTGCGCACGTCATCGCGCGAGTAAATCACCGCCGTGTGGCCCAGGCCGCCGAATTTGAGCAGCGCGTAACAGGTATCGAGCGCCGCCGCGAAATCGGCAACCCAGATCAGCGCCAGCACCGGCGACAGCTTTTCCATCGAGAGCGGGTGTTGCTTGCCCACTCCTTCCACCTCGGCGCAAATGATGGATGTATCCGGCGGCACTTCGAAACCGGCCATGCGCGCCAGTTTGGTGGGCGCCTGGCCCACGCATTGCGGGTTGATGCTGAAGTTCGGCATCACCAGCAATTTGCCAAGCGCTTCTTTCTGGGTGTCGGTGGCGATGTATGCCTTGTTCGCCTTGAGCAGCGCCAGAATGCGGTCGCGCAGGCTTCTTTCGGCCACGATGGACTGCTCGCTCGAACACACCGTGCCGTAGTCGAAGCTCTTGCCGGCGACGATCTTGGGAACGGCGTCTTCCAGGTCTGCCGATGTATCCACCAGCACCGGCACGTTGCCCGGGCCGCCGCCGAATGCAGGCTTGCCGCTCGAATAGGCCGCCTTCACCATGCCTGGTCCGCCAGTGGCCAGGATGACGCCAGTGCGTTCATGCCGCATCAGCGCGGTGGTGCCTTCGAGCGTGGCCGTGTCGATGCATTGAATGATGTCTTCGGGCGCGCCCGCCGCCATTGCCGCCTGGTACAGGACGCCGGCGGCGGCGCAGGTGCATTTGTGGGCGCGCGGGTGCGGGCTGATCACGATCGCATTGCCCGCCTTGAGCGAGATCAGAATCTTGTAGAACGCCGTCGAAGTGGGATTGGTGGTGGGCAGAATCGCCGCTACCACGCCCACCGGTACGCCGAATTCGACGATCTTGTCGTCCGGCAGCTCCCGCAGCAGGCCCATGGTTTTCACGCCCCTCATGCGGCGCGGCAGCCAGTCGCAGTTCAGCAGGTTCTTGATGTACTTGTCCGGCGCGTTGCCGTAGCCGGTCTCTTCCACCGCCATCTCGGCCAGCCGGCGGGCGTTGGCGCGCGCCGCCGCGGCGGCGGCTTCAACAATCGCGTCCACCTGTTGTTGGGTATAGTTGCGGTATTTGAGCGATGCCTGGTAGGCCTTGTCGACCTTAGTCCGGACCTCCTGAATGGACAGGAGATCTTTATCGGCAAGCATGGCCCGCTACTTCTTCAGGCCGCTGGTGGGCAGGGCCTTTTCCACTTCCTCGTGCGGGTTGGGAATCACGTGAACGCTGACCAGTTCGCCGACTCGGCGCGCCGCCGCGGCGCCCGCATCGGTAGCCGCTTTGACCGCGCCCACATCGCCGCGCACGGTGACCATCACCAGACCGGCGCCCACGAATTCCTTGCCGGTGAGCACCACGTTGGCCGTCTTGACCATGGCATCGGCAGCTTCAATGGCGGGGACCAGCCCCTTGGTTTCGATCATGCCGAGTGCTTCCATTACATCCTCCAAACGAGTGTGAACTCACTAACCTAACATATTTTCGTCACGAAAATGCCGCACCCGCGGAGCGGGGTGCGGGACATGAAAGTTCGGGGGCATCGGTGGTTCCCCGGAAAACAGCGAGCTTCCGAGCGTACCACCTATGCGTGATCCGTCAAAGGTGTGGAGCGAGCAGCAAGCCCCGGCAGGGGCGAAAGACAATAGCCCAGCGCGTGAGCGCTGGGGACGCAGACGAATCACGTGAGCCCCGGAACGGGGCGCAAGACAACGGCCACGCCCGCTAGCGGACACGCGGTCTCTTGCGCCCCGTTCCGGGGCTGGATGGGTTCACGGCTTCCCCCAGCGCTTGCGCGCTGGGCTACTCTCTTTCGCCCTGGCGGGCTGACTCGCGCGCTCTCGGCTTCAACTTCTATGTCCCGCGCCCGCCGAGCGATACTGATAGGGAATGAGCGAAACCTTGCCGGCGTTCGAGATGGCATTGACCGTTGAGCCCGGCGATATCGACGTGCTGGGCCACGTCAACAACGTGATCTACTTGCGCTGGGTGCAGGACGTGGCAGTGGCCCACTGGACGGCCTTTGCGCCGGCCGCCGACCTGGAGAAACGGGTCTGGGTGGTGCTGCGGCACGAAATCGACTACAAGCAGCCGGCGTGCCTGGGCGACCGGATCATCGCGCGAACCTGGGTGGGCCATGCCAGCCGGCTTCGCTTTGAACGCCATACCGAAGTGCTGCGCGCCGCGGACCGCGCGGTGCTGGCGAAGGCGCTGACTCTGTGGTGCCCCCTCGATGCAGCCACGCGCAAGCCGGCTGGCGTCAGCGAGGAGGCGCGGGCGCGGTTTTCGCTCCCTGCGCCGGAGCCGATAGGCAGAGGCCAGGGCAAAACCAACCGAACATGAGCGGCCACGGATCGACACTTGTGAGCGCCAATCGCAAGCGCAAGCGGCCGGGTGCCTGGGTAGTGGGCTACTTTGAATTCTGCTGCCCACGCGGTGTAGAGACGACGTCGATGGCAATGGCCCATGAGTTGCGGATAGCAACCGCCAGCAACGACAGCATGCCGGCAGCCACCAAGGTGAGTCCGCGTTGGGGGGCGAGGAAGAACAGGACTCCGCCGAATACAGTGAGCCCGTATGCCGCAGATGGAACCACAGCGTAAACGATCCGGTCCTGCAGTCCGTAGTAATTCTTCTTATCGCCTCGTCCAATCAGGAAGGACCCCGAGTAAACTAAGCCGGCGACACCCACGAGGCAAGTGCAAAGAGAGGCCGTCAACCGAGTGTGGTTCGGGAAGGTCAGAAGCGCAGCAAGGTATAGCACAGAAGCGAAATAGATGACGGTGGGAGTGAGGTACGCGCGAATCTTGGCGGTGCCGTCTTTCACGCTTCGCTCAGCGCCGAGCGTGATGATGACAAACAACAGACCGATCAGGGTCGCGGCTGCCGCCGACATGAGGAGATAGAAATTCGCCCATCGCTCCAGTTCATTCATAAGCTCATTTGGGCCGCCGGTTGCTGTGATGGCGCCTGGGATTTGCCGGCCGCTGCTAGAGAGAGCGGGGCACCCGCGCCATCAGTTCCTTGAATTCGGGCAGGTCCTTCAAAGTGGCGAAATCCGGCTCTTCCTCGATGCTCTTTTTCTGTTTGAATCCCTCTTCGAGCGCCTTGCGCAGGTATTGCAGCGCGAGATCGTTGCGTCCCGATTTCGCGTACACCTTAGCCTGGTAGAAATGGTACCTGGCGCGCTCCTCGATGCTGGTCTCTTCGAGAATCTGGCCGACGCTGCCGTGATGCTCGAAAACCTCCGGATCCAATTGCAACGCGGTCTGCATGCATTCGCTCGCGCGCGCATAGTCCTTGCGATTGAACCATGCCCGGCCCAGGTTCTCATAGACGGTGGCGGACCGGACTTCGCCGGGCGCGGTCTTCAGCGCTCGATTGTACCAGTTGATGGCGCGACGGTAATTCTTCCTGGCATAGTAGACGGTGCCGAGATTGTTCAAGGCCTCCATATAGTCCGGTTTCAGCTTGATGGCGCGCTCGTAGGACTTGCGGGCGTTGTCGAGCTGAAGGGTCTGCTGGTAGGCGATGCCGAGCTTATTTTGCACCACCGCATTTCCCGGCGAGCCAGTGCCATAGGCTTCGATGGCCTCGCGGAATTTTTTCTCGGCCATGAAAATATCGCCCCGCGTCTCGCTGGCGAGCGGCGGCGCTTGCGGTTGGGCCGCCGGACCGGGTGTGTCCGGCGCCGCATGGGCCGATGGGGAACTTAAGGCGGCTGCCAGTAGCAGGACCGTCAGCAGGATCGGCATAGGAGAGCGACTCCTTTACCTTATTTGAACACACCCAGCAGGCGGCGCAAGAGGCTCTTTTTTTCCTCCGGTTTTTGCGGGCTCTGAGCTTTCGCCGGAGCGGGCGGAGGGGGTTGCGCCGCCTCGGCCGCGGTCTGCCGCGCCACGCGGCGCGCCACCGCCGCCGGCGCCATGGTCGAGCCGCTTCCCGCCGGGGTATCCGCGGCTGCCGTTGGGTTACCGCCGCCGGTATCCCACCCGGCCACGTTGGTAACGCCCGACCGGCCGCCATGGAGCGGGCAGGTGCCCACCGGCTCCGTGCCGGCGATGTACACCTCGGTCTGCGTCCTCGGGCAGGCGGGTGTGGCCGGCATCCCGGATTGCGGATCGATCTCCACGCTCACCACTCCCGCCGGCGCGGTGAAGGCTTTGGCGTCGCGATACTCGCGAAAATCGAGTGCACGCTTCATAAACTCCGCCCAGATCGGCGCCGCCGATTTGGCGCCCTCCAGATCCAGATCGCGATTGTCGTCAAACCCAACCCACACCACGCACAACAGCTCGGAGGTGTAGCCGGCGAACCAGCCATCGCGCGAAGTCCCGGTCTTGCCCGCCGCCGGTACACTGAAGCCGTGGTTGCGCACGCCCGCACCCGTGCCGCTGCGCAGCACCTCCTCCAGCAGGTCGGTCATCACGTAGGCTACCCGCGGGTCGAGCACCGCCTTTTGCTCGATCGCGTTCTTATAGATTACCTGGCCCTTGTCCGTGCGCACCATATTGAGGAAGCTCGGCTTCACCCAAACGCCCTGATTGGCGAACATGGTGTAAGCGCCGGCGGCTTCGAGCGGGGTGATCTCATACGCGCCCAGCGCCACCGCCGGAGTCGGATGGATGCGATAGTTCATGCCCGCGCGGTTGGCCATCTCCACCACAGCGTCGAAACCCACCATCTCCGCAACCTTCACCGTCGCCACGTTGAGCGAATGCGCCAGCGCCTCGCGCAGCGTCACGTGGCCGAAGAACTTGTGATCGAAGTTGCTGGGCTCGTAGGGTTTGCCGTCGAACCAGAAAGTGGTCGGCTCGTCTTCCACCATGGTGCTCGGCGTAATCACGTGCGCGGCGCCATCGACCGCGGTATCCATCGCCGCGGCGTACACAAACGGCTTGAAGATGGAACCCGGCTGCCGCTTGGCGAGGACGTGGTTCAACTGGCTCATGCCGTAATTGCGGCCGCCGGCGAGGGCCTTCACCTCGCCCGTGTGCGGATCGAGAGCCACCAGCGCCACCTGCGGCTCCGGCGGCGTCTGACCCCGGAAACGCCACTGCCGCTTGATCTGGTCGTCCACGCCCTGCATGCCCAGCCTGATGGCTTCCTCCGCCGCCTTTTGCAGCCGCATGTCGAGCGTCGTATAGAGTCGGAAGGCGTTGTTCTGAAAATCGGTGTCCAGGAACTTGGCCTGCACCGTGTCGTTCACCATGTCGACGAAATACGGCGCTTCCTGCGCCTGCGCCGCACCCTTGGGGGCGACCACCGGCGCATCCACCGCCAGCGCATAGTCCCGGTCGCTCACGTAGCCGTTCTGGCGCATCATGCTCAGCACCAGGTTGCGGCGCTCCTTCACCCGGTCCGGATGCCGGTACGGATCGAAGTGCGCCGGGTTCTGAATCATGCCGGCCAGCTCCGCGGCCTCCGGCAACGTGATCTGGCCGAGGTCTTTACCGAGAAACGCCTCGGACGCCTCGCCGAACCCGTGGATGCGGAACGAGCCGCGCGATCCCAGGTAGATATCGTTGGCGTAGTCTTCGAAGATCTGTTCCTTGCTCAACCGCTGCTCCAGCTCGAGCGTGATCATCATCTCGGCCAGCTTGCGTTTCCATCGCTTGTCCTGGTCCAGCCACAGCATGCGCGCCAATTGCTGGCTGAGCGTGGACGCTCCCTGCTCCTTCCTGCCCTGCTTCAGGTCCACGTATGCGGCCTTGATGATGCGCGAAGGGTCGAAACCCGAGTGCTGGAAAAAGTGCTTGTCCTCGGCCGAAGTCACCGCATCCACCATCACCCTGGGGATGTCGGCGAACTTCACCATGCGGCGTTTCTCGCGGTTCGGGCCGGAAAGGGAAGTGATGAGCTGTGGCTCCAGTTGGTATTCGTTGCGAGCCGTGTTGTCCTGCAAGGAAACGATAGAGGCAATCCGGCCCCCGGAGAACCTGATCAGCCCCGCTTCCTGGTCAAAATAGGAATCCGGTCCGGGGAAAACCTCGATCGCGTTCGGATGAAGCTGGTAGTAGCCATCCGGGTTGGAACGCGATTCGCCGTAGCCGCTGCGCCGCAGGTCGGCCGCGATGTCCTCCGGCGTCAACTCGTCCCCCACCGCTACCGATTGCGGAGCGGCGTAGATCTTGGCCGTATTGGCGAACGGCCCCAACCGCAGCTTCTCGTCCATCAACTGCGCATAAGTGGCATAGAAATGAATGAATATGCCTAGCGCCAGAATGAAGAATAAGGACCCTCCGATCACCAGCCAGCGCCCTACCGGGCTGAGGAAGAACCGCGCCACTCCCGCCGTCCGCGGGATTCGGACCTGCATTCCTTTTTTAGCCACTTTTTCTAATTGTCTCATGACGGCAAAGGAACTCCCGCTACAGCGGCATCACAACTTCGACTGACATCGATGCACGCCGCCTTCCATCCGTCGATTGCGCGAGGCGGCCCAGCCTTTTCAATGGCTTCGCGGCGTGGCTATAGCATGGCGTGTGGGTTTTGACGCAATGTGATCCGGCGGAGGGATCGGGCCAGCCCGCACCGGCGGCCAGGGCTGCCTATTTATTACCGGACTGTTCGCTCGCAGCGCTCAGCTCTGCCCAATAATCGTCCGAGTGAGCCGTCCACTCCGGGTTGGCCAAGCCGGAGATCTGCAGCTCTTCTTCCTTGAGGGTGCCGTGCCCGTAAGGGCAGATGTACTCGATCCGCGGACGGCCGAGTTGCAGCATGAATCCCCAGGAGCCGGTCGCAACCGGCATGCGCAGGCGGCGCAAGCAGGTGCGGCAGCGATGGCGTTGATCCCAGATCGTCAGGTAAAGAGCTCCCGCAGCCAGCAGAAACCAGCCCATCAAAGCCGCCATACAGAGCAGCTTCAGGTTGCCGCTTCTCAGCGGCGCGAGCGCGTCCGGATGCTTATCGGCGGGGAAAAGCCCCGCAATCCAGATCAGCAGCCCATCGAGCGCCGCAGCCGCGACGACCACCTTCGCGCACAGGTACCCCCAATACCGCATACTTGTTTAGACACCGCGCGCGTGCTTTCGGATTCACCTGGCGGGCGGCCGGTTAAGCAACCGCACGCGGGAGCTTGCCGACAGTCCGCCGCTGGCCTCCTTAGGCTGAACCGGATCTGGAGCATTGTGGAATCCTAGCGGGTTGACATCTGGCGCATAGCCATCAACGTATTGTAGAATCTCGTACTTTACGGGTCATGCTGAAACGCACGCACTTCTCGCTCACCCTTGCAAGTTGGATTCTGATGGTGGGCGTCGTTCCTTGCCGGGCGGAAGCGCCCACAAAACAATCGCTGCGGCAGGCTTGGCGCGCATCCATGTCGCGGAAGCCCCTGCCCAAGCGTGGGTGCTTCAATGCCGAATATCCGGGCACCGAGTGGGTGAGGGTTCCGTGTGTCGATGCGCCTCTGCGAGACCAGTCGGGGACGGAGCCCAGGCCCCATGCCACTGTAGGAAACGGCAACGACTTCGCGGCGCAGTCGTCATCAAGCCACATAAGCGAGGCGATCGGGTCATTTCCCAGCGTCTTCGGCGTCACTAGCGAAATCGACAGCGAAATCAGCACTATATATGGCCCCAACACCCCTAACGCCTTCTCACTCCAGCTCAACTCGAACCTGTTCCCAGTACCCAGTCTTTGCCAGGGGTGCAGGGGGTTCGAGCAGTTCGTTTTTCTAAATTACCCCGGCGGCGGCGTTTCCGGCATTTTCATCGAGTACTGGGTCCTTAGCACCACCTTCCCAGCGGACCCGTGTCCCACAGGTTTTGCCTACTCCTCACAGGCACAAGGCTGCTTTCTTAACACCCCAATGGCGCCATTCAACACGACGATCCAGGACCTGGGCAACCTGACTCTCCTTGCAGAGGCAGGCGCCCAGGGCATGGACGCGGTCAGTTTGTACACTGAACCAGGGGGCGGGCCGGGTGCTCAAATCATTGCGTCGGCCCAGGAGAGCGTGCTCGGTCTAACAGGCAACTGGAACGCCGCTGAGTTTAACGTTTTTGGATACCTAGCCTATACCCAAGCCAACTTCAACCAACGTGCGACGATTGTCGTCCAGCTTAGCATTAACGACGGCACCACAAACGCCCCCACCTGCATACAGACGGGCTTCACGGCCGAGGAGAACAGCCTCACGCTGATGCCAGACAGTAATGTGAGTCCGGTGCCAACCTGCCTTCCCTTTTACGGCGAGAACGCTGGCGGCTCGCCCTTGCCATCGATAGAGTTTTTGGAGAGCAACTACGGCCCGGAAGGGATGTTGGTGACAGCACTGCCGCCGTCATCGGTAACGCCGACCAGCGCCGTGCTGAACGGAGAGATAAACCCCATCGGAACCGAGGGGCTTGCCTGGATCGAGTACAGCACCCAAAACCTTCCAAGTTGCAATTCACCGCAACTCAACGCCCAACTCGACGAGCCCCCTCCTACACCACCCGTCAACGCCGGTTCGGGAGAGGACTACGTGCAATTCTCTGCTCCCATAGTCGGACTTAGCCCCGGCACCACCTACTACTTCTGGGCGTGCGCGCTGGGTGCGCTCTACCAGGCGAACAGCAACGTGGAGAGCTTCGTCACGCCAGCGCTCACGCCTCCGCTCCCCGCGGTTTCCCCGGGCGGCGTGATCATGGCCAGCGCATTCGGCGCCTTTGCCGAAGCAGCGCCAGGAGGTTGGATTGAAATCTACGGCACGAATCTCGCCGCTGGCGTTCAAAGCTGGACAAGCGCGGATTTCAACGGCATCAACGCGCCAACAGCCTTGGGCAATACCTACGTCACGATCGGGGGCCAGCAGGCGTTTGTCGACTACGTTAGCCCAGGCCAAGTCAATGTCCTCATTCCTTCCAATGTGCCAACCGGCCAACAGCAGCTTACCGTGACCACTCCGGCCGGCTCGTCCGCGGCCTACAGCCTAAGCATAAATACTGTCGAACCCGGCCTCCTCGCCCCGACGAACTTCAACGTCGGAGGTGCTCAATACGTCGTGGCGCAGTTCGCGGACGGAACCTATGCGCTGCCCACGGGAGCACTTAATGGAGTTCCTTCACGCCCAGCCGTGGCTGGCGACGTGCTCGTGATTTATGGCGTTGGATTCGGCCCAGTCACACCAGATATCCCGGCAGGACAGCTTGTGGGAGAAGCCAATGCGCTCGCTTCGGATTTCAGCATTTTTATCGGGGGCCTCCAGTGCCAGGTACGGTATGACGGCCTCGCTCCCGATTTCACTGGGCTGTATCAATTCGACATTGTCGTCCCCTCCGGTATTCCTAGTGGAGCCGCGCTGCTTACATTCACTGTAGATGGCGCGAATGGCACGCAGACGTTTTACGTTCCAATCGGAAGTTAAGATTCACCCCGCGCTCCCGGGTGAGCAAGCTTACGCGTGGAACTTGACAGCGTGCGCTCTTCGTCCTTACGCTGAAGGCACTTCCATGCACTCGAACCGTCTGGCCCTGGAAAAGAGTCCGTACCTGTTGCAGCACGCGCACAATCCGGTGGATTGGTACGCCTGGGGAGAAGAGGCGTTCGCCAAGGCGCGCGCCGAGCAAAAGCCCATCTTCCTTTCGATCGGCTATTCCACCTGTCACTGGTGCCATGTGATGGAGCGGGAATCGTTCGAGAACGCGATCGTAGCCGCCCAGCTCAATCGCGATTTCGTGGCGATCAAAGTGGATCGCGAGGAGCGCCCGGATGTCGATCGCATCTACATGTCCTTCGTGCAGGCCGCCACCGGCGGCGGGGGATGGCCGATGTCGGTCTGGCTGACGCCCGAATTGCAGCCCTTTTTCGGCGGCACATACTTTCCGCCGGAAGACCGCTGGGGCCACGCCGGCTTCTCGAGTGTGCTCACGCAGATCGCGAAGGCCTGGCGCAGCGACCGCGACCGCATTGCCGAATCGGCGCGCGAGGCGCTGGCGCAACTCGAAAAGCAGTCCGCTTTCGACGGCGCGCCCGCCGGCAGCCGCGCACCCATCGACTACGCCGTGCTCGAAAGCGGGTTCTCCATTTTCCGCCGCACTTATGATTCCGAAATGGGCGGGTTCGGCCAGGCGCCCAAGTTCCCGCGGCCCGCCGTCTTCGAGTTTCTGCTGCGCTACCACGCCCGCACCGGCAACCGGGAAGCGCTCGATATGACGCTTTACACGCTGCGCAAGATGGCCGATGGCGGCATCCACGATCAGCTCGGCGGCGGGTTTCACCGCTATTCGGTGGACGAACGCTGGTTCGTGCCCCATTTCGAAAAGATGCTCTACGACCAGGCGCAGCTCGCCACCACTTACGTCGAAGCTTTCCAGATCAGCGGCGACGAGTCCTTCGCCGACACCGCGCGCCGCATTTTCGATTACGTGCTGCGCGACATGACCGCGCCCGAGGGTGGCTTCTATTCGGCCGAGGATGCCGACAGCGCCGTTCGCCCGGAAGAGCCAGCCGTTAAAGGGGAAGGCGCTTTCTACATCTGGTCCGCCGATGAGATCCGGCTGGCCCTCCCCGCGCCGGCTGCCGAATGGTTTGCCTACCGCTACGGGGTGGCCGAGGGCGGCAACGTGGTGAACGACCCGCATTCCGAATTCTCCGGCCGCAACATTCTCTACCAGGCCGCCAGCGTGGAAGAAACCGCCGAGCAGTTTGGCCATCCGGTGGAGGAGGTCCGCGCGGGGATCGCCGGGGCCGAAGCCGCGTTGCTCAAGGCCCGCGCCGGCCGCGTGCGCCCCCACCTGGACGACAAGATACTCACCGCCTGGAATGGGTTGATGATCTCCGCTCTCGCGCTGGGCGGCGCCGTGCTCGAAGAACCGCGCTACGCCGAGGCAGCGCGCCGCGCGGCGGATTTCGCGATTGGCCGGCTGGTCGACCCGGAGACCGGCCAGTTGCGCCGCCGGTATCGCGCAGGCGAAGCCGCTATTTCCGGCTTCCTGGAAGACTACGCGCTGCTTACCCAGGCGCTGCTCGATCTCTACGAAGCCCGGTTCGACCGGCGCGACCTGGAATGGGCGGTGCGCCTGGCCGAAATCGAGAGCGCGCTGTTCGAAGACCTGGCCGGCGGCGGATTCTTCCACTCCCCGGCCGGCGATTCGAGTCTGGTGCTGCGCCTCAAGGAGGACTACGATGGGGCCGAACCGAGCGGCAATTCGGTCGCGATTCTCAACCTGCTGCGCCTGGCCCAGATCACCGGCCGTACCGACTTTCACGCCTCCGCCGGGCGCGCCCTGGCCGCCTTCGCGCCGCGCCTGGCGCGCTTCCCAGTGGCTCTGCCGGCCATGCTCACGGCTTGCGAGTTCTACCTGGGGGAACCGCGCCAGATCGTCGTGGTTGGCCCGCGCGACTCGGCCGGCACGCGCGCTCTGCTGCGCGCCTTCCACACCCGCTTCGTGGCCAACCGCATCGTGCTGCTGGTGGATAGCGAGGAAACCCGCCGCGCGCTGGTGGCCGGTATTCCCGCCATCGAAACCATGCGGCCCGCCGGCGATATTCCCAGCGCTTATGTCTGCCGCAATTTCACCTGTCAATTGCCCGTCACCGAGGCTGCCCAATTGACCGAATTGCTACAATAGAAACTCATTCGCGAAAGTCCGCTGGGAGGAACTATGGAAAGACCGGGAGCTACTACCATGCGAGGCAACCCAATGACTCTGGTCGGGCCGGAGCTCAAAGCCGGCGATGCCGCTCCGGATTTCAGCGTGGTCGATAGCAGCCTGAAGCCGGTGACGCTGGCCGATACGGCCGGCCACGTACGCATCGTCAGCGTGGTGCCCTCGCTCGATACGCCGGTATGCGACGCGCAGACCAAGCGGTTCAACGAAGCGGCGGCATCGCTGCCGGGCATCGACATTCTTACCGTCAGCATGGACCTGCCTTTCGCCCAGAAGCGCTGGTGCGGCGCCTTCGCGGTGGACCATGTGAAAATGCTCTCCGATCACAAGGACGCCTCTTTCGGCTCCAATTACGGCACGCTGATTAAAGAGTTGCGGATCGAAAGCCGCGCTATTTTCGTGATCGACCGGAACAATCGGGTGTGCCACGCGGAATATGTAAAAGAAGTCGCCGATCATCCCGATTACGAATCGGCGCTGCGGGCGGCGCGGGACGCGTTCGCGGCAACGGCCTGAGCTTCGGGGTCGAAAGCGCGGGCGACGGACTTACGGACCGCTCCCTCTGGTCACGGCTCCGATGCGCGTTCAGAGCCGCGACCATAGGGAGCGGTCCGGTCAATACTGAGCCCTTCGGCTCACGCGTGAGGTGTTTTCAACTGAGCTCCACCGAACCAACCCCGGCGTTGAGTGCCGAGCGGGCCTTGAACCGCGCGGTGGAAAGTCCGCTGGTGCGCGGCGGACTGATCATTATGGCCGGCCTGGTCACCGGCAACCTGCTGGGCTTTCTGCGCGTGGCCCTGACCGCGTACCTGCTCGGTACACACGCCCGCGCCGATTCGCTCGCCGTCGCCATGGGTCCCATCGACACATTGAATTCGGTGGTCATCAACAGCATCGTGTTCGCTTTCGTCCCCATGCTGACCGCGGCCGGCGGAAATGCGCGCGTGGCCCTCTTCCGGCGCCTTCTGCGCGTCTTCGCGTGGATCTTCGCCACCATTTCGATCGGCGCCATCGTGGGCGCGCCGTGGCTGATGCGCCTTCTCGCGCCTGGCCTCGACCCGGCCTATTTCGCTGCCGCCACCACCAACTTGCGTATCTTCGCCCTCTCGACGTTCGCCGCCGGCGCCGCCGCCGTGTACTGCGCGTTTCTCTACACCAGCCGGCGCTTCGGGCCCATGGCGTTCTACCAGGCGGCGCTCAACGTGTTCACCATCGCGGCCGCTCTGGCGCTGTGGCGCGCCGCGGGCGTGCACGCCTTTGCCATCGGTTACACCGCCGGCGCTTTCGCGCAACTGGCCATCGTGTGGTTCGCCGCGCGGCGCGACCTGGCTCACACCGGCGCGGAAACGTGCGCCGTATCCTGGCGCGAAATCGCGGCCAAGCCCGCTTTCTTCGTCGTCTACGCGGCGGCCTTGGGTCTGAACATCGTCTTCACCCGCGCTTATGCCACGCACGTGGGACCGGGGATGGCCGCCGCGCTGGATTACTGCATGCGCGGCGTGGGTGTGCCGCTGGCACTTCTGGTGAGTCCTATTTCCAATTCGCTGCTTCCCGAAATCAGCCGCCTGCGCAGCCTGGCGCGCATGCGAGATGCCTTCCGCCTGATCGATCGGACGGTGCTCGTCACAGCGCTGGCCGCGGTCGCTGGCTGCGGATTCGCCATCCTGTTCCGCCAGCCCGTGATCGGAATCCTATTCCAACGCGGCAGCTTTACGGCCGAATCCACCCGGCTGGTGGCCGCCGTGTTTTTGGGGATGGGACCCAGCATGGTGGGTTGGAGTTTGATTGAGGTGACGGCCCGCTCGCTGTTCGCGCTGGATCGCCCGTGGCCGCCGGTGCTCGCCGCCATGGTCCCCCTGCTGCTCAACGTAACCATTACTCTGCGATTGCGGTCTTTCCGCCCCGAATGGATCGGCCTGGGCGCCAGTCTGGGCCTGATGGCCGGCTTCGTAGTCCTATTTGCGATAGCGCACGCCGGCCGGAGAAGATGGCTGGAGCCGGGGGCGGCGCTGGCGGTGGGGCAGGTCCCCGACCTGCCATAGGCGCTGAAACGGGGCGGAGCTCACACAATGGGCAATGCCCTACCGTCTGAACACACTCCAGGGAGCTGGAACTCGCGGCTGTAATCCGGAGTCCTAACAGAATGCGATGGATTTTGGCGTGCATCCTGTTTAGCCTCACTGCGTGCGGTCCCGGACTTGAATTCAACGTCTCACAGGACATGTCCGGAGACCAAATGGTGCAGCGCGCCACGCACATCTTTGTCGGCGTGATCGAGAAGCAGGCTTTCGAGAGCTGGCCATTCCTCAGCGTGCCGGGATTTCCGGGTGGCGACCCCAAGGATCGACAATACTGGCGCGTGCTGCGCCGCCAGGTTCGCGTCGAAATCGTCGTCAAAGGGATTGAGCCGCGAAAGCTGATCGACATATACGAGTTTTTCTGGACCGGTGGCACTACAGGCGACTGGAACTCGACTCACGACAAGGAACGCGACATCTTCCTGGTGCGCGTGGAAAATGGCCGGTTCCACGTGGTCCGGGACTGGTGGCGCAGCATCTTCCCGATATACAGCGGAAGCCACACTCGCCTGCCGCTGGACGATTCCAGGCCATTCTGGGAGCGGGCGGGCCTGCTCACCTGGTGGATACGGTCCGATCATGGCTGGGAATTCGAAAAACTCCCACGCAAGGGCCCCGGCGGCGCACTTGGCGTTTGGCGGACCGCCAAGATTCTTCGGGGATTGCTTCGCCACCCGGATCGCGACGTGCGGCTATTTGCGTGCGGGGAACTGCTTGAGCTGGGAGATGTGGGACAGGACGAGTGCTGGGGCTCACTGCCAGAGGAGGACCGGAAAGCGTTTACGGCCCGTCGGCTGACACTCGAGAAGCTCTTAAAGGCGCACGCGAGTTTTCAGGAGCGCGCCCGTGAGCGCTGGGACGCCTGGAGCGGCGATAGGGATGAGCTAAAGATTCTTACGACCGTTAACGACCAGCGTCTCCGCCGCGACTTTTGCCGTTCGTACGAGCTACGCTTCCCCGGCGACACGGACGCTGGCTGCCCGGCTGACAAGCCCCTTCCGGCGACCATCGTCACAGAGAACGGGGACGTCCCGTTGCCAGGCCCGTGGCCTCAGCAGCAGTGAAAGACATCCGAAGCGGCGAACCCGTTATTGCCGTCTTGCCTCGCGTTGCAGCCCTTCATGCACCAGCATCTTGAGCAGGGTCTGGTAGCCGATCCCTTTGTGGCCGGCGATCTTGCGAGCTTTGGCTAGGTCTGGCGCGGGCAACCGCAGGGCGATCTGCACGCTGTTTGCGCGGCTCAGGCTGGACACGAGAGGCGAGCCCTTCCGTTTCCTCGCAATTCCCGCGGCAGATCGCCGCTTGAGAAACTCCCGGCCCTCCGCACTCGCCCACCACTTCGCTTCGTCATCCTCGTTATTGAATTTGGGTAATTTCGAAGCTGTCGGTGTCTTGCTCGTGTCGCTCATGGCATCACTCTCCTTGCGCGCGCCGCTCCAGGTAGTCGCGCTTCTGGCCAGCATCCAGGTCGTAGGCCGTAATCACACGGATCTTGTCATCGCGTTCCGTTAGAACGATTGCCAGCAGACGGCTGCGTTCCGTTTCTCCATAGTAAACATACCGGGCCTCGCCATCCGCGGTCTGCTCATAGATCAGGATCGGCTCGCGAGACAGCGCCTGCTCGACTTCTGCCGCCTTGACCCGGTGCGCTTTGATCTTTCTTAGGTTGCTCTGATCCCAATCGAACACTACCCTTCAATTGTATATGCATTGCATTGCTACCCCTCGCCCCCGCTCCGCTCTTGCTTGCCGGGTTTCTTCGAGGCGCTCGGCGATTCGCTTTTCGACGTCGCTGTTGGTGGGGTGATAGCTGGGCAAACTGGGGGCAGCAACCAATTGGGCAATTCCGTCCCCGGCTCGCCCGGCTACAGGAATGCCATGGTCTTGACGCCGGAAATGTCGAAGGGTCTCCGGCAGCGGAGGTTCTTGCAGGTTACCTTGTTGTCGACCAGCACCATATAGCTCTGCGCTTTGGCAAACTTGGCGCGGTCGCGCTCGTCGCCGCCGGGCGGCAGGCGGTCCTTCTTCTTGCGCACCACCCAGTGCAGATCGTACGATTCCGCGCCGCGGCAGTAAGGGCAGTTCAAGGTCGCTGGCTTGGTGGCCTGACTTTCGGTGTAATAAGCTCGCTCGTCCATCAGTATTCCCCGTGTGTGAACGGCGCGAACAGCGGCGTCCTCATGACTGCGGACCGCGAAGATAGGTATGCCCGTGCAGGCGGTACTTCAGGTCGCGGAAGAAATCGTAAACGTGGTTGCGGCTGGTACACTCGCTCTCCGGCGGGAAGCCGAGCGCGCGCGTACCATTTTCCACCCACAGCCGCTTGTCGCCGGCCTTGCCGGCATCCACATCGACGATGGAGCCCGAACCGCAGGATTCGGCGTTGAGCACCTGGAGCTTGCCCGGCGGCACTGCTTGCGGTCCCCAGTCTTTCAGGAACTCCTCGAACGGATAGGCGCTGCACGGCTGCGCGGCGGTGCAGCCCCACAAAACATAGGCCTGCTGGTATTGGCCTGCGTGAAGGGCATCCAGGAACGCTTGGGCCTGCCGCTCGGCGGCATTGGGAATGAAGAGAAAGCCGGCCAGCCAGCCAACCAGCGTCACAACCACGAGTGCCAGCAGGACGAGGAATATCGTCTTAATCCGCCTGCCGCGGCGCTCATCGCCGGCGCCGTACTGGTCGAGATAGCCGCCCATATCGCTCTCGCAACCTCGATCTACTTGCCTACCGGCGCCGCTGCCACCGGATGAGCTTTGTCGTAAGCCGCGGTAGCTTCGGCCGTGATGTCCATGGCGGGCTTGAAAGAGTAGACAATCGACTGCTCCTCGAGCACCAGGTCAATGCCCTTCTCGTCGGCGATTTTCTTGACGATCTCGATCATGCGCTGGCTGGCTTTGGACAGGATCTCCTGCCGATCAGCCTGCACGTCGGCTTGCAGGTCTTCCTGTGTGCGCTGCGCTTCTTTTTGTAGCCTGGTTCCCTGCGCGCGCAGCTCCGATTCGGCCTGTGGCGTCATTTGGCCGGAGCCCTGCTCGATCCGTTGCGAGATTTGCGCCATTTGTTCCTGGGCTTCCCGCAGCTTATCCGCACGCGGCTTGTAACGGGCCTCCATCTCGGCGCTGGCCTTCTGGATCTCGGCGGTGGCGAAGACGGCTTTCTGCAGGTTGACGGTCGCAATCTTGGTCTGCGCAAAAGAGAGCGGAGCAAGGGTTAAAAGGGCCGCGCAGGCCGCAACCGGCCCCAGGCCCATCCGAAGTGACATGAAAAAACTCCTGGAATGGTGTTTAGAAGTACCAGGGTAGCACACCCCGGTCGGGGAACCGCTGTTGTCATGGGCGGGCACGCTTGCCGGGCTCCAGGGCGAGCGCCTTTTCGATCACACCCTCGCGATCGCCATTCTCCCACTGCGCGTGGATCTCACTGTCGGGCATGCCGGCTACGCGGCCCAGCAACAAGAACGCTGGCAGCGCGTAGTGCAGTGTGGTCCAGCGGGCCATCTCCTTGAGCGAATCGAGAGCGCGCTCGCGAATCAGGTCGAGCGCCCCGGCGTTGGGCGAATCGGTGAGCACCACCAGCGCGCGCGCGGCTTGCAGGCGGTCTTCGAGCACGATCGAATGCAGCATCTCCACCAGCCAAATGGGCGCGACGCGGATATTCCGGTCCGGCTGTTTGCCGGCATAGACGGCGATCGCCGCCAGGGCGCGCATGGCATTAACGCGAACGGCGCCGTCCGGGTCGCCGATGGCGTATTGCAATTCGCCGACGGCCTGCTGCTTGTCGGCGCCATAGCCGATCACGGCGGCCGCCACCGCGCGCTGGCCGGCGTCGGCGGAGTTGCGCAACACCTCGCGTAGCCAGTCGAAGTGGTCCGCCGCGAAGGTGAGAAAGCGGGGCTGGAAGGAGCGCGCTTCCGGATCGTCCATCATCGAATGGCCCGCCGTGAAATCTTCCGTGGTGTTGCCGCGCGCCGCCGCGCGCGCCACCGCGGCCAGGAAATCCGCGTAAGTGTCCAGGACTTCCTGTGGCAGCGTGGCATTGCCGGCGGGCGGCGAATGGAAGGCGGGGTGGGGCGCGCCCTTTTCCTCAATCCCGATGAAGAGGTCCACCGACGTGCCTTCGCAACACAGGGCCTCCACGCGCACCAGTACGACGCCGGAAATCTTGTCGATCTGGTCTTCGATATCGCCCTTCGATGCCGTCAGCGTGCCGCCTTTGCGCAGGCCCGTCACGGCCTGAATCTTCTCGGCGGTGACCTTGCGCAATCCGTAATAGTTGATGTCGCCGATGCGGGGCGCCTGTGCCGCGGCGGCACAGGCCAGCGACAGCAACGCGATCGGTTTTCTCACAAGAGAGGAGATGCGCGGCAATTCCGGGCCAGAAGTGCAATTCGGGTTCCGTTCGGGTGCGGAGGCGCCAGAAAACAGGTTGGCAGGCGGAGCGCCCGCCCCAGGGCGCTCAGAGGCACCGGCGGCAAACACCGCCGGCGTTACCGGAGCAATCGAAATAAGCGCTTTACGTGACTCATTAGTCACGTTATTATAAGGTCACGTAAGGAGAGGAGAAGCTACCCATGAAACTCGAAGAAATGACGCTTGACCTGGAACAGCACGTCGAAGTGAAGGCCGATATCGGCGACGCCTTCAAAGGCGTCCTGTACAGGCTTGGCGAAGCGGGGAGTCGATGCAGATGATCCTGGAACAGTGGCCGGGCGGCCGCTGGTTCCGCGACCGTGGCAATGGCATCGGCCACCTCTGGGGGCACGTGCAAGTGATCAAGCCGCCGGTTCTACTGGAGTTGAGCGGCCCGATGTTCATGTCCTATCCGGCTTTGAACCACGTCGAGGTGCGGTTGGTCCAGATCGCCGGTGGGACCAAGGTAACCCTGCGGCACCGCGCGATTGGACTGCTCGACCCGGCGCATCGGGAGAGCGTCGGTAAAGGCTGGGGGGGCATTCTCGCCACCATTGCCAAGGACTTCTCGAACGCTGCCGCGGCCCAGCGAGCCTGATGCCCAGCGAGCTGGACCCGGTCTGGAAAGCGCTATCGGATCCCACCCGACGGGCGATTCTCGATCTGCTGCGGGAAGGTCCTCGAACCACCACCGCGATCGTCAACGCGTTTCCGCGGATGACCCGCTTCGGCGTGATGAAGCACATCGACGTGCTGCGCGACGCTGGTTTGATCCATACGCGCGAGGAGGGGCGGCAGCGGGTTAACTCGCTCAATGCCGTCCCCATCCACCAGATTTACGAGCGCTGGGTGAGTCACTACCAAGGGTTCTGGGCGGATAAGCTGCTTCGTCTGCGGGATGACTTTTCAGAAGATCCAGCTCGAAAGCAGCCCGCGAAAAAGGAGCAATGAGAAGGGCCGGCGCAAACTCGTGGCTGGTGAATGTGCGAGCCCTTACGCATTCACTCACAGCCGCCGTGGCGCGGCTTGCCCGCGCGCCATCCGGGGCCGTCAGGCCTGCCGAGCCGAGAGGCATCTCGGCTTTTCTTTTGCCCGGATGACCACGGATTCCGTTCGTCAGCCCTGCCGCCGGTACCACTCCAGAGTCCGGCGCATGCCCTCCTCGAAGGAGAATCGCGGAGCGTGACCCAGGTCGCGAACGGCGGCCGTGACATCGGCCTGGGAGTCGCGCACATCGCCGGCTCGGGGCGGTCCGTATTCGGGCGAAATGCCGACGCCCTCCAGTTCCTGGACCAGCCGCCATGCCTGGTTGAGCGTAATGCGGCCGCCATTGCCGCCGTTGTACATCTTCCCCGAAACATCCTTAGCCTTGGCTGCTTTGAGGTTCAGTTCGGCCACGTCTTCCACAAAGGTGAAATCGCGCGACTGTTCGCCATCGCCGAAAATGACCGGCGCGCGCCGCTCGATGGCACAGCGCAGAAAGACGGAAAGCACGCCCGAGTAGGGGCTCGATGGGTCCTGCCGCGGGCCATACACGTTGAAATAACGCAGCGCGACCGTTTCCAGCCCCCAGACGCCCGCGAACACGCCGCAATAATACTCGCCCACCAGCTTTTGCAGCGCGTAAGGAGACTTCGGATTGGGCGGCATGGACTCCACCTTGGGCAGCACCGCCGTATCGCCATAGGCTGACGACGACGCAGCGTAAACCACGCGGCCCGCGCCGCCTTCCCGCGCCGCGCGCAGCACGTTGAACGTTCCGTCGATATTGACTTCGTGCGACGGCACCGGGTCGTCGATCGACCGCGGCACCGACGGAATGGCGGCTTCATGAAACACCACCGCCGCGCCGCGGATGAGCGGAGCGATCTCGTGATAACACCGGATGTCGGCGCGCTGGAAGTCGATGCGCCCGCGGACCTCTTCGAGATTTCGCTCGTGCCCGCTAAGAAGGTTGTCGATGACGACGATTTTGCCGGCGCCCTCGGCGATCAGCGCGCGGACGATTTGCGAGCCGATGAATCCGGCTCCTCCTGTGACAACGTAGTGGCTCATGAGATTTTCGCGATGACGGATTTGAGATGGAGCAGCGATTCGGCGGCGATGCGTTCGCCCCCATAAGAGAAGTCGAAGGCCTCGAGCGAAATCCAGCCCTCATATCCGCGCCGCCCCAGCACTTCGAGCAGGGGCGCGAAATCGTACCCGCCGGTGCCGCAGTAGCGACCGTCGAGTTCGTTCACGTGGACGTGGCGGATCAGGTCGAAATAGCGCTCCACCAGCGCGGCGTGCGGCTCTCGCTCGTCGACGGCGTTGTGTACGTCGAACATGGTGCGGATGGCCGGGCTCGCAATCCGTCGGACGATACCGGCGGCTTCCTCGATCGATTGCACGACGTCGGATTGCGCGATGGGCAGCGCCTCCACCAGCACCGTGACGGCGCGGCTTTCGGCGTGCGGCGCGATCGACTGGAGTCCATCCACGAAATGCCGCGTGGCTTCCTCGCGGCCGATCCCGCCGGTTGAGGAGCGCTGTTGCGGCGACCCGAAGACCATCACCCCGTCCGGCCCCAAATCGGCGCAGAGATCGATCAGCCGGCGGATATGGTCCCAGCTCTTTTGCCGCAGGACCTTGTCGGGAGTGGTAACGTGCAGTCCCGGCGGGCTCATCATCAGCCAATGCAGGCCCACGAAGGTGAGGCCTTCGGCAGCCATCACCGCGCGATAGTTGCGGCGCTCCACCGCGGAGATCTCCGCCGGGCTTGCCGCCAGCGTGAACGGAGCGATTTCGATCCCCGCGTACCCAGCGCACCGGATGGCTTTCACCACTTCGGCGAACGGCCGCTTCTCGAACGCCTCATTGCACATCGCGTGACGAAACCCGTACCGCATGAACCTCCAGTATAGGCGCGCGGGACGGATCAATTGGCGAGGGCGTGTCCGCTGAGGAACCTGCGCTGCTTGGGACCCCGACATCTACAGCCGCACTGGATCGGCGAACCAGCGTGAATCAACTGGTGCGGGAGTACCTGGCGGCGCTGGTCGAGGAGCCCAGCCGCAGGCGGCTAGCCCGGGCGAGGCTGACGGCGGCGTTCAAGACGGGTCTTGTCGATGTCGGCGACCGGAACTGGAGCCGTGACGATCTCTACGAAAAGTGAGAGTCAATAGTTGGCAGGTCGGGGACCTGCCCCACCGACGGGCAGGAGATCCTCGGCGTTCGAGTCGGCAATCCGTTCGCGGCGTGATCGAGCACGTCAAGATCACGGCACCAGCATAATCGGCGCCTGCCAGAATGCCGCCTTCTGGGCGGCGGGATCGACTACCGAGATCTGGCAGTTATAGCGGCCGGGCGGCAGCTTGGCTAGCGACAGGCTGAATTTCAGCGGCAAGGTCTTAATGCGGCTTTGTAGCAGCTCCGACACCTGCAACGGTGGTGTTTCGAACACCTTCGCCCGGCCGCGGTAGAAGGTCACGAAGGCGACTACCGGTTCGGCCGCGGCGGCGGGTTCGTAGGCTTGCAGGTAGACGTACATCTCACGCGCCGCGCTGAATACTCTGGTCACGCTGGGAATCAGTTTCTGACCGTCGAGGACCAGGGGATTCATCACTTGTAACTTGTCTTTCCCGGCGGTGAAGAGAGCGTCTTTCAGATCCACGCGCTGGCTGCTCAGAACCACGGAACTTATGGGAATCCGCTTGTCCTCTTTGTTCAAATTGGGAATCGCGAACTTGCTCATGTAAGTGCCGATGCGGCCGGTTTCGTCGTCGCGAGCCAGCACCTTGATGGTGTAAGTTCCGGGCAGCAGGGTGTAGCCAGTATCGTACTCGATAGGACGCTTGACCAGCTCGGCCGCGGTTTCGCCGCTCAGCTTGATATCCACCTTGTCGCGAATGTTCTGAATGGTGGTTCCGTACTCGTCCTTGATTTCGCCGATGAAATCGATCACCGTGCGCTCGGCGCCGCCGCGCCGCGCCAGCGCCAGCTCGCTGCCGGGGATCTTCATCACGACCGGGACGTAGTATTCGGCGTGGTTGAGTTGGAAGTAATTGACCTCCATCGCGATGGTCAGGTCGGTAATGGGGTCCCCGAGCATCAGCGCTTCTTCGAGCTGCCGCTCCTTGTCGGCCACAGTGAACTTATTGAATTCCTTACCGCCGAAGTAACCCTGGCGGTAGTCGAGCTTGGCCGAAGTAATTTCCTTCAGAGTGATCTTCACGCGGCGGAACTTACCGTCCAGCGCGGAGTTAGTCGTGTAATAGCCGATGATGTAGTAACTCGAAAGGGCTTCCTGCGCGTTGAGGATGCCGCGGCCGAGATCGTTGACATCGAGCAGCGCTTTTCCGCCCGTGTCGGAGGCCAGCGTGTACATGGTGTCCTGCGAGCTTTGCAGACTCTGCATGTTGGCCAAGGCGCCCGCGCCGGAATACATGGACATGCCGCCCTGCGATCCGTGGGTGGCATCGCCCATCGGCGGCAGCGCCACCAGTCCTCGCGCGTCGATGGTGAACAGCGCGACGTTGGCGCGGATGGCGGCGTTGGTGGTGGCGCGCAATTGCGCCTGGTTATCCACGCCATTGAGGCGCATGCCGCTGGCAAAGTAAATCAGCGCCTTCTTCTCATTCAAATTGCCGAGCATCTTCGCGGCGGTCTGAATGGCGGAAAGCTGGCGGTCGGTGTTGAAGACGTTGAACTCGCTATCGTCCTGGCCGAAGGCGGAAAAAGTGTCCGAAGCCATGTCGTCGTCGTCGGATTCCTGGAAGCCTTCGCCTTCGCCGACGATTAGCTTCTGGATGGTCTGCTGCAGCAGGTCGCGGTCTCCCGTAAAGTCTTGCAGCACTTTCACCGCGCCGCCCTGGTAGACCATCAGCGCCACCAGATCGGCCGTGGTAATCCCTGTCTTCAGGAATTTCTGCGCCGCCTGAAGCGCGCGCAACTGGTCCGGCACGGGCATGGCGGTCATGTCGAAATAGAGCGCCAGCAGCCGCCGGTCGCGGTAGCGGATGTCGCCCGGAGCTTCCGGCGCAATCGGCGTGCTGGTAACGGCCGGTGCGGCTTTCGGTTCGGCCATCAGCGCCAGCGTCGCGGGCGATGACGCGGGCGCGGGTGTGTTATCGAGCTGCTGAAACTCGCAGAAGCTGATGGTTTGCGGCTGGCCGTTTTCGGTCACCACGAAATCCTTCGCCGTCAGGCCTTCGATCGCCTTGCCGTCCTTGTCCTTCACCGAAACGGTTTCCACCACCAGTTGCGTGGTGGCTTGAAACTTCGCCGTCGGTTCGGGCGGCGGCTGCTGGGCGCAGAAGCCTACGGTTGCCAGGATGGCGAGCAAAGTAGGACAGGCCATCGTTCTTCGTGGCCTGTCGCTACCGGCGGACGTGGCGCACGCATTCGTGCGTGCCGCGTCGGCACTCGTGCCGACGCCCGGAGTCCCGTTGGCGAGCGGGTGTCGAGAAGAGTCTCGATACGGCACGCAAGAGTGCGTGCGCCACGCGGCGGATTTCTGGTTTGTCGTCATCTTAAAACCTCATCCGCAGGGTAACCTGCATGGCGCGCATCGCATTAGCCGTCAGCGGCAGCCCGAATTGGGCGATGTCGGTCACGGTGGTAACCCAGTTTGGATATGTCACATGGTTGAGCACGTTGGTCGCATCGAATCGCAGGTCCGCATTCCAGCGATCCGTCACGCGGAAAGTGCGCGCCATGGATGCGTTCAAACTGAATTGCGCAGGACCCGTGATGGAATTCCGACCGGCATCGCCCCACTCGCCCTCGGGCGGCGCGGTGTAAGCGGCGGGATTGAGATTGCGGCCACTGGTCGAACTGTACAGCGGTGCGCCGGTATATTCGGGCCGGATGCTTCCGGTCACACCCGTGCCGCTCACAATCGCCGTATAAATCGGCGTCAGTGGCATGCCCGTCGCCGCGGTGGGCGTCACGACAAATGTCCAGTCCTTGAACGCTGCGCCGCGCCAGCCGCCCACCAGCGTTCCACCGCCCACACCCATGCCGGTGGTGTATTGCAGAGTCGCGTTCACTGTATGGCGCTGATCGAAATTAGACAGGCCACGCTCGCCGTCGAGGTCGAGCCAGTTCTGCGCAATCAGCGTGCCGCCCTGGCCGCGGCCGCCCAAAGTGGAATCGTCGATGGCCTTGGCAAAGGTGTATTGCAGACTGGCCATCAGCCCGTTGTGCAACCTGCGCCGCAACTGCGCCTGACCGGATTCGCGCGTCGAGTTGCCATTCGACGTCACATAAAGAAAGCCGGCCGGACACGCGGGGCAGGGATTGTCCGCGCCCAGCGGGTACGTGTTGGGCAGGAACATCTGCATGCCGCGCGTTCCCTTGATTCCCAGATAGGTGAGAGTGGCCACCAGCGATCCCGGCAAGTCGCGCTGCACGGAGAGATTCCAGTTGTGCGAGTAGCCTGCGCGCAGGTTGGGATCGATGGCGAACGTGTTTTGGGTCGTTGTGGGAGACGGAATAAACCCGTTGACGAGAGTCAGCGGATCGGCCGCCGTGTTAGCGACGGTGAGGCTTTTCGATAGCGGCGACTGCTGGGCCAGTTGCAGCGCCAGCGGCTGGTAGAACGAAGTGTTGTAGTAGATTCCGTAGCCCGCCCGCACCACCATCGAGGAACCGAGCAGCGGGTGCCATGCCACCGCGACGCGCGGCTGGAAGGCGTGCCGGTCGGGGCGCAGCAGCGAATCCGGGTAATGCTGGCCGGTGAGCGAGCCGACCGGATCCGAAGCCAGCACCGGCGCCACCGCCGAAAAACCCGGCCCAACGTCCAGGTTCACCATCCGCCCGTACTCCTCGGTGACGGGCGCGCCATACTCCCAGCGCAGACCAAGGTTGAGGCTGAGGCCCGGGGCGACGCGCCAGTCGTCGGACACAAAAGCGTCGGAAACGGAATCGCGAAAATACTTGTCCGCATTGCCGAACGCGATGGAGGCAGTATCGGGCACGCCGAGCAGGAAGTCCGCGAAATCGCTGCCGCTCGCGGGAACCGGCGAGCCATTGGCGGAAACCTCGGTTGCCGCGCCGGTAAAAGTGAAATTGCCGCGCGCGTTCTGCTGCGTCAGATAGTTGAACTGCTGACGGCGAAAATCGCCGCCGAAGCTGATATTGTGCGCGCCGTGCAGCCAGAACAGGTTGGCCGAAACGGCGCTGGTCTGGAAGCGATTGTTGGATGCTTGCGCGTCGGAAAGCCCGGCGATGCCGGAGGAGAACTGCAAGCTCGGCGGTCCCCAATCCACCGGGCTCTGGTCGTTCCCGGTGATGCCGAAATCTCCCGAAACGTCCACCTTGTTGGCGAAGTATGGCGTGAGGTGCGAAGAGTAATGGCTATATGAGTAGCTGAAGCTCGAGGTGAACCGCTGCGAAAAGAAGTGGCGCCAGTTCAGGTAGCCATTCAAGCCCAGCGTATGCGATACGTCCACCAGGTCGAACAGGTTGGGCGTATCGGAGCGCGAGTCCTGCATGTTGAAACCGCCGTTGATCATGTTCTTGCGGTTGAGCATCTTGTTGAACCGCGATTGCAGGCTGTCCTGGTGTGTCGCGCTCTGCGACGGAATCTGGTAATTGTAGCCGGCCGATCCGCCGAAATTGGGCTGCGGATACAGGCTCAGCAGGGCCGCCGCCTGCGGGCTGATGAGCGACTGCGGGATTTTGTTTTCCGGAAAACCGGCGATCTGGACCGGCTGGCCCAGCAGGTTTAGCACCCCGGTTAAATCGCCGGTGCGTTCCGCCTCGGTTGGCATCAAACCGGTTTGCACGCTGTCATTGTGATTCCGCGTCCATTGATAGGCGACGAAGATCGTGGGCCAATTGCTGTGCATGCCGGGAAGTTTGAGCGGACCGCCAAAGGTGCCCAGGCCGGTGAAGCGGTTGTAGGAAAGCTTGGGCGTATTCTGGCCGGTGATGGAAAATGGGCTGGCGTCCAGATTCGAATTGTCCATCGTGAAGCCAATGCCGCCGTTGTAGAGCCCGCGGCCGCCAGGGCGGAAATTGCCGAATGCGGCGGACTGGCTAAAGGCCGAATTGGCGCCGTTGTTCACGCTGCCGTTAATCAGGAAACCGTCGTTCGATTCCTTGCTGGCCTCGGTGACGGCCTGGCTATCGGAATCCTTCTCCGCCTTGGCGGCGTCCTCCGATGCCTTCACGTCCGCTTTCTGAAAGCCGTTCTGCGGCGGAGCCACGGTGGGAATCGCGTTCTTCTTGCCGCGGGCGGTGGGCGCCGGCGGGGTCGCCGGTGCTGCCGCTTGCGGCTGGCCCAGCGCCGCACTGGCGGTTGCGACCGCCGCCGGCGCGGGCGGCGCTGCGGCGCTGTGCATTTCCGCCAGCGGAAGCATCTGCAACTGCCATTCTGGGCGGGGCGCGGCGGGCGTCACGGCTACTTCGCGCTCAATCGGCGCGAAGCACAGCATCTCGACGCGAATCGTCCAGATACCCTCGGCGAGATCCGGAAACCCGTAGGCGCCCTGCTGATCGGTCACCGCCGTCAGCCGTTTGCCCGCCTGGGTCGCCGTCACCGTGACGCCTGGCACCGGCAAGCCGTTGAACGTGACTCGCCCCTGGTGCTCCACGGCAGCCAGATTGAAAAGCGCCAGCAATAGAAGAAGGCAGATGATAGCGGGCCGGCTAAAGACGGCCCCGAGTATGGTTCGCAATTTCGCGGGTTCTCCCTCGCCGTCAAGGACCGGCGCAATCCGATTATCGTCCAGTTTCAGGCCCCCGCTGGCCGGGGCAATTTGCCTGCCATGAGATGAAGACGACGCACTCTTATGGATATGACGACGCTTGGGGAAAAAGGTTCAGTGGTTCCCGTCGTTTTTCGTCAAACCAGTTCTAGCACCATGGCCACCAGAGAATTGGACACCGGTCGGAAGCGTCCGGTGCCGGGACCGGGGTGCGCGTAAATGGGGCAGGTCCCGATCTGCCAACAGTCTGTAACGATCCTGAAACCGAGACGGACTTACGCCGCTGGCTGAGGCGCCAACACCCGTTCCGCCATGGCGTACTTGAGGGCCTCGATTCCCTGTCCGGTCACGCTGGAGATTTCGAAAAATGGCAGGCCGCGCTTTTCCGCCAGGCTGTGCAGGCGGGCGACGCGCTCCGGGTCTTGCGCGGCATCCATCTTGGCGGCCACCACAATCATCGGCTTCGCGGCGAGCTCTTCGCTGAAACTGGCCAGCTCGCGCATGATGATTTCGAAATCCTCCTCCGGCTCGCGCCCGCTCGTTTCCGACACATCCACCAGGTGCGCCAGCAGGCGCGTGCGTTCGATGTGGCGTAGGAATTGAATACCCAGACCCGCGCCCGCGTGCGCGCCTTCAATCAGGCCGGGAAGATCGGCCACCACGAAACTGCGGAAGTCGTCGAGCTTCACCACGCCCAGATGGGGTTCCAGCGTGGTGAACGGGTAATCGGCGATCTTGGGGCGGGCCGCGGAGATGCGCGAGATGAGCGTGGATTTGCCGGCGTTGGGGAAGCCGACCAGGCCGACATCGGCCAGCAGCTTCAACTCCAGGCGCAAATGCTTTTCCTCGCCCGGTCGTCCGTCGTCGTGCTCGGTCGGGGCCTGATGAGTTGCGGTGGCGCGGCCCCCGTTGCCGCGGCCGCCCCGCCCGCCGCGCGCGGCCAGCAACCGCTGGCCCGGCTCGGTGAAATCGAAAAGGCGCGCGCCGGTGTCCTCGTTGTACACTACGGTGCCCACAGGCACCAGCACATCGATCGACCGGCCATCGGCGCCGGTGCAATCGCTGCCTTCACCGTGCCGGCCGCGTTCGGCGCGATGCTCGGGGTTGTAACTGAACTGAAGCAGGGTGTTCTGATGGGGCGTCGATACCAAGTAGACGTCGCCGCCGCGGCCGCCATCACCGCCCGAAGGGCCGCCGCGCGGGACATACTTCTCCCGCCGGAACGCCATGCAGCCGTTGCCGCCGTCGCCGGCTTTCACCAGGATGCGCGCTTGGTCGAGAAACAACATCGTGATGAGAATTGAGTTTCGGGTGGCCGGGCTTCGCCCGGCGAGGGCAGGTCGGTGGACCTGCCCCATTGCTCGGCCCGCACGAGGAAGGGAATCTTATTGGACGGCGTTGATGCGGACGAACTTGCCCAAACGGCCACGGTCTTTGAACTCGACCACGCCTGTCACCTTGGCAAAAAGCGTGTCGTCCTTGCCCCAGCCGACGTTCAAGCCGGGCTTGAGCTTGGTGCCGCGCTGCCGCACGATGATCGAACCGCCAGGAACCAACTGGCCACCGAACACCTTAATGCCGAGCCGCTGCGCGTTCGAATCGCGCCCGTTCTTGGAACTGCCTAAGCCTTTTTTATGCGCCATACGTCACCTATGCCAGAGTCTCGCCGACCTTGATTTCGGTGAAGGCCTGACGATGCCCGATGGTTTTCTTGTACTGTTTCTTGCGTTTAAACTTGAAAACAGTCACCTTGTCGCCGCGGCCGTTGCCCACGATGGTAGCCTTCAGGGTACGGACCGATACCATGGCGCCATCCTCGAAAGCCGCCTTCACGGGCAGATCCACTTCCGCGCCCACTTCGCCCGGCAGCTTTTCCACGCGGACCACTTCACCCGGGGAAACCACGTACTGCTTCCCGCCGGTTTCAATAATCAGTTGCATTTCAACCTCTTGCTTTGGGAGCCGGAACACACGGAGTGCGTCGGAACCACTGGAGTAAACTTCGAGTTTA
>Ga0187887_10000139_pt1 | contig 71978 bp, 62 predicted proteins | sample June2016WEW_7_10_FD_132977 | JGI IMG/M metagenome (GOLD analysis project Ga0187887, IMG submission 132977) | Peatland microbial communities from SPRUCE experiment site at the Marcell Experimental Forest, Minnesota, USA - June2016WEW_7_10 | ecosystem: Environmental > Terrestrial > Soil >... | reverse complement strand
GCGAGATGCGGCGGGTTCACGCCCGGATCATCAGCCAGCGCGAGGTGCGGCGGGTTCACGCCCGGATCATCGGTCCGCGCGAGATGCGGCGGGTTCACGCCCGGATCATCGGTCCGCGCGAGATGCGGCGGGTTCACGCCCGGATCGTCGGCCAGTGCGAGATGCGGCGGGTTCACGCCCGGATCGTCGGCCAGTGCGAGATGCGGCGGGTTCACGCCCGGATCGTCAGTGAGGCCGAAAGCGGCACTGGATACTGCGCAGGCCGCGACTAAAGCGATTAGACTTGCTTTCATTTGATTTCTCCGTAGTGGTTGATGGGCCACCGAAGTGGTGGCCTCGACGGTAAAGCGGCAATAAGTTCAGAATCCCCTCATGGTGCAGTGCAACATTCATCGATATGCGGCGAACCCCGGGGTGCTGAATACGGGAATCACTGAATAGGGCGGGCGGTCAGCGATGCTAGTCCCGTCCAATTTCACGCAGCTGCTGACCGAGTGGCGCGAGGGTCACCCGCAGGCGCTGGCGCGTTTGACGCCCTTGGTGTACGAGGAGTTACGCCGGCTGGCGCGCAACTACATGAAGGCCGAGCGCGGCAGCCACACGCTGCAAGCCACCGCCGTCGTGCACGAGGCCTTCATGCGTCTCATCCAAGCTAATGTTGCTTTGCATGATCGGGCTCACTTTTTCGCGCTGGCCTCGCGGCTGATGCGTCGAGTCCTCGTCGACCACGCCAAGTCTCGAGCGCGCGTCAAACGCGGGCCGGGCATCCGACAGCCCATCACCGAGGACACCATGCCGCCCGCTGCCGGCTTCGATGTGATTGCGCTCGATGAAGCGCTCGAGAGCCTCCAGCAGATGGAGCCGAGATTGGCCCAGGCCATCGAGCTGCACTACTTTGGCGGGCTGACCTACGACCAGATAGCCGCGGCCGGCGGCGCGTCGACCGCAACCGTCCACCGCGACATCCGGCTCGCGCGCGCGTGGCTTCTCAATGAAATCGCCGGTAAGCGCTCGACATGATTACACGGGTCCGCTGGCAGAAAATTCAGGCGCTCTTCGAGGAGATCATCGACATTCCTCCGCCCGAGCGCGCCGGCCGCTTGGCCGATTCTTGCGGCGCCGATACCGAGCTCAAGCACTCGGTCGAGTCCCTGCTCGCGTCCGATGGGCGAGGCGCCGACCCGTTGCTGAGCGCGGTCAGCGAAGCGGCCGAGTCGCTGCTGATGGATCATCAGGATCGATTGGTGGGCACCCGCGTCGGTCACTACCGCATCGTGTCCGTGCTGGGACACGGCGGCATGAGCACCGTCTATCGCGCTGAGCGGGACGACGATCAATACCGCCAAACCGTCGCCGTCAAAGTTCTGCATCACGCGGCCCTGCACCCGAGGCTCCGAAATCGGCTGCACAGCGAGCGCCATATCCTGGCGACGCTGGCCCACCCCTCGATCGCACGTTTGATAGACAGCGGCGATCTCGATGACGGCACGCCGTATCTGGTGATGGAGCACGTCGATGGCGAAGCCATCGATTCGTACTGCGACGGCCGCACGCTCTTCATCCGTGAACGTCTCGAGCTGTTCATTCAGGTCTGCGCCGCGGTGCAATTCGCGCACCGCAATCTGATCGTGCACCGGGACATCAAGGCCGCGAACATCCTGGTCACCGGGGAGGGGCTGCCGAAACTGCTCGACTTCGGGATCGCGAAATTGCTGGCGCCGGAGAGTCTCTCGCACACGGTGCCGGTGACGCGCCTGCAAGAGCGCATCCTCACGCCGGAAAACGCGGCTCCCGAGCAGGTCTTGGGCCGGTCCATCACCACGGCAACCGACATCTATGGTCTCGGGGTATTGCTGTACCAGCTTCTGACCGGTCGGTCGCCCTATCGTCTGCTCAGCTATAGTCAATTGCAGCTCGAGCGCGCGATCTGCATGGACGATCCGATGCGGCCAAGTCAGATCGTCGTTGCCAAGTTTGGCACTGAGACCGACGCCGATCGAAGCCGCATCTCGGATCGACGCGGCCTTTCCCCTCTGCGGCTGCGCGCGAGATTGAGCGGTGACTTGGACGCCATCGTGTCGATGGCGATGCGCAAGGAGCCGGACCGCCGCTATCCCTCCGTCGAGGCTTTCGCCGACGATTTGACTCGTCATCTGCAGGGCCAGCCGGTAAGAGCGCGCCAGGGGGATTGGCGCTACAACAGCTCGAAATTCCTGCGCCGGCACCTGCTGCCGGTTCTCACCGTCAGTGCAGCGTTTGTTGGCCTCGCCGCCATTGCCGGCGTGACCTTGTGGCAGAACCATCGGATCGAGCTGGCGCGCGAGGCCACGGCGCAGGAGCGCGATCGCGCTCAGCAAGTGTCGGCATTCCTGGTCGACGTGTTCTCGGAAGCGGACCCCTTCAAGGCGCAAGGACACGAGGCCACCGCACGCGAATTGCTGGATCGTGGCGCCGCAAGAATCGGCGGCAATGCTTCTTTGCAGCCCGAAGTGCGGGCCCAGCTCTTGGAGAGCATCGGGCTCGCCTACCGCCGCAAGGGCGACAGCGATCGCGCGATTCCCCTGTTCGAGCAGGCAGTGGCCATTCGCCGCTCGGAGCATCCGATAGACGCTCACCGTACCGCCGCCGCCCTCGCGAATCTCGCCCGCGCGCTGACCGACGGCGGAAATTTGGTCTCGGCGGAGGCGTACCTTCAGCAGGCGCTCGATCTTTCGAAGAGCGGCGACTCCTCGCCCTCCGTCGAGAGCGCGGACATCCTGGTCCAATTCGCTCAATTCGAGCTCAGTGCGAAAGGCGATCAGCCGCGATCAACCAAACTCTTCACCGAGGCGCTCGGCATTTACCGCAGCAACTTGGGAAATCAGCATCTGTCGGTCGCAGTCGCCTTGAGCGGTCTGGCATCGGCTGCCATATGGGCCAACGACTACGCCGCCGCGGAGCAATACGAGCGGCAGGCCATCGCGATCTATCAGGCAACGGTGAGCCGCAACTATCCCGATCATGCGGTTGCGTTGGCGACCCTGGGCTACGTCCTGACGGAGCGCGGACAATTTCCCGCGGCGGAGCAGTTGCTCACCGAGGCGTATCAGATCGAACGCACGGTGTTCGGGGAGAACAGCGACGTCCTTGCGCAGATCGATTCGCATTTCAGCCTGCTCTACGACCGCCAGGGAGACGAGGATCGCGCGATCAAATCAATCCGCGAAGCGATCGAGATCGAGTCCAAGGTGCATGGTCCGAACCATTTCTTGACCGGCTACTACCTCGACGCGCTCGCCAATCTCTACTTGAAGACCGGCGACCTTGCACGTGCCGAAGACACCGCGCGGCAAAGTTTGGCGGTCCTCGCGGCGTCCTTGCCCGGGCAGCACCTGTACGTCGCCTCCTCGCGGCTGACGCTCGGCGAGGTGTTGCTGAGTCGTGGAGCTCTCGCAGCGGCCGAAGTCGAGCTGCGCGCCTCGGCGGACATCAACAGCGCTCTCGTCGGCGCGGACCACTGGCGTACCGCTCGAAGCACCGCGAGCCTGGGCTGGGCGTTGATCAAGAGCGACAAAGCCGCGGAAGGCGAGCCGATGCTGGTCGCCGCGCGCGCCCGGCTCCTCGCAACCGTGGGCCCGACTCATCCCGCGACACAATTGGCGACCGCCCGCCTCGCCGAATACTATCGGTCCCGGCACCGCGATGCCGACGCAATCAAGGTACTCGCGGACTCCGGCAAGCGGTAAGCTTGCGGAACTAAGCGCTCGACGCGGGGTCCGCTTCGCAAGGACCCGAAATCCGCGCTATATAGAGCATGCAGCCACGCCGGGAGTTATATGAATATAGGAACCAGAGCCGCTCCGAAGATTTTCGCAGCCGCGATCCTGACGACAACGTCCATCATTGCAAATTATTCATTCGCGGACAGCGCACGCGAGGAAGGCAGATTATTGACCGCGACCGAGGTGCTGGAGGACGTTCAGAGCATGCCGGATCAACGGCTCCCCGACACACTCTTGGCTCACGCTTATGGAATCGCGGTGATTCCGGATGTCACCAAGATCGCCTTTTTTTTCGGAGGCCGCCACGGCAACGGCGTACTGACGGTGCGCGACACGCTTACCTCGCCGTGGAGCAATCCGGTGTTCATCGCGCTGACCGGCGGAAGCTGGGGCCTGCAGGCGGGAGCGCAGTCCTCTGACATTATCCTGGTGTTCACCACCAAGAGCGGCATCGAGGGCATCACCGGCGGTAAGCTGACGCTCGGCGCCGATGCCTCGGTCGCGGCGGGTCCCGTCGGACGGCAAGGCTCGGCCGCCACCGACGTGTCGCTCGCAGAGATCTATTCATATGCTCGGACGCGCGGTCTCTTCGGCGGCATTGCGGTCGACGGCAGCGTGATCGCGATCGACAAGTCGGCGAACGCGGATCTTTACGGCAAGAACGGCGTGACCGCGACCGAGATCTTCTCGGGCAAGGCGCCGGCGCCGCCGGAGACCGCGCAGCGGTTCCTGGCCAGACTGTCTCAAGCCACGCACACCGCGGCGAGATCGTCGCCCGCCCCGCAGGCGGAAGTACCCGCAGCGGCTGCGCAAAGCCCGGCCGCACCGGTCGCCGAGGCGCCCCGCACCTACCCGCTGGAGAACCAGAACGCGAACTGACCGAACATCCCATTGACCGGGAGTCTTCGATGAGTGAACAGCCCCCCTTGTCGCGCCGCGGCTTCACTGCAATGTCCGTCGCAGCCGGCCTGACCGCTTCAACCGGTGCGCGCGCAGCCGCGGCCCACGAAATTATCGATGCGGATGTGGAAGTGAAAACCCAGGACGGCACGTGCGACGCGGCGCTCATCCATCCCAAGGGACCAGGCCATTGGCCGGCTGCGATCCTGTTCGTGGATGCGTTCGGATTGCGGCCGACGATGCGCGACATGGCGAAGCGGCTGGCCCAGGATGGCTACACGATTCTCGTGCCGAATCCTTACTACCGCTCTACCAAGGCGCCGGGCTTGCCACCGGGGTTCAATTTCAACAATCAGGCCGACCGACAGAAGCTCGGCGAACTGCGCGCGCCGCTCACCGCAGATGCGGTCGCTCGAGACTCCATCGTCTATACCGCCTTCCTGGACGCGAATGCGCCCGTGAAGAAATCGGCCAAGATGGGCGTATTCGGCTATTGCATGGGCGGCGCGATGACCATGCGCGCAGCCGCGGCGTTGCCGGATCGGGTCGGCGCCGGCGCGTCGTTCCACGGGGGCGGCTTGGTGACCGACAAGCCGGACAGTCCTCACCTGCTCGTGCCGAAAATCAGGGCTCAGTACTATTTTGGCGTTGCCGCGAACGATGATGCGAGTGACCCCCAGGCGAAGACGAAGCTGAAGGAGGCCTTTGCCGACGCCCGTCTGGGCGCGAAAATGGAAGTCTACGACGGTTGCCTGCACGGCTGGTGCGTGAAAGATATGCCGCACACGCCCGACGGCAAGCCGATTTACGACGAACCTCAGGCGGAGCGTGCATGGAACGAGCTCGTGGTTCTTTTCAAACGCGCGGCAGTATGAGGGATATCGCGCGCCGCGCCGCGCGACACCCATTCGCTGCACCGCACCGCGTCCGAGCGGCCGGCATGTTCGTCGAATTCGACCTGAAGTGTTACCCTCGAGCCTCATGACACCTGATTCTGTGGCGACCGATCTGCGTGCTGAAGGCGATTTCAACGTCAGCCAAGTCTGGCTGGATGCGCTCGCCCGTGGCACGTGTGACGAGGAGGCGTTCCTTCGCGCGGTGCAGATGCTCACGCGTCGCTCACCGGAAGCAGCCTGGGACTCGCTGGCCTTGCTCGACCAGTACTTCCGCCGCGGCAAGATCAAGGCGGACGTATTCAAGCGGGTAAAATCACGGCTGGGTAGTCAGCTGCTCGGGCCGGCACTCGATGTCCAGATCAGCGTTCCGCTGAGCCGCCAGGAGAGTCCGCAGGCGCCCCCACCCGCGCCGGCTGCTTCAGCGCCGGCTCCAGTCGCGCGCCCACACAGCGTGACGTCGCCGCTCAACGTGACACCGCGGACGGTGACGCTGCCGCCTTTGCCGGTCTCCACCCCGCTCGCCTCCGCGTCTGCTCCATCGCCCGTCCCCGCGCCGGCTCCGGAGATGGCGCCGCCGCCGGGATCCCCGCCCTCCGCGCGGCGCGGCGCTACGACTGCCGCGTCGAAGCTTGCGGCAGTCGCCCCGAGCGGACGGACGGTGCCGATCGCCGCCGAAAGCACCTCCATCCCGATGCCGAACCCCGCCAATCGGCCGGTGGAGGAGACCGAGCGGATCAGTCCCCGGCAAGTGACCGTAGGTGACGTGTTGCGCGGCCGATACGTGATCAAAAACGTATTGGGTCTCGGCGGCACGGGAACCGTTTTCGAGGCGATCGATCGCTATCGATTGGATTTACCGGACTCCGGGCAACGCGTGGCCGTCAAAGTCCTGCACACCGATGCCAACAAGCAATCCGCCGTGCTGACTGATCTGCGCCGAGAGTTTCAGCTGCTGCAATCGCTGTCGCATCCGAACATCGTCCGCGCACACGAATATGACCGGGACGGCGACATCGCGTTCTTCACCATGGAATATCTCGGCGGGCTCTCGCTCGAGAGCGTGCTCTCCGCGCACCGCGGCGTGGCTCTGGAGCGCGCCCACGCGCTGATCATCATCCGCGACGTCGCCGCTGCGCTCGAACATGCGCACTCCCGCGGCGTGGTGCACGGTGACTTGAACCCCGGGAACATCTTCATCACCAATGACGGCGAGATTCGCGTGCTGGATTTCGGCGCCGCGCACACGCCGAGCCAGACTCCCTCCATCGTGGAAGGCGATTGGGATCCGACCGCCTACGCGACCCCGCACTATGCGAGCTGCCAGTTGCTCGACGGAGAGCGGGCGGATGTCCGCGACGACACCTATGCCCTAGCCTGCGTTCTTTACGTGCTGCTCGCCGGCAAACGTCCGTTCGGTGAACTGAACGCCGCGCAGGCTCGGGGCCAGCGGCTGAAGCCGCGCCGGCCCGCCGGCCTCACCGGCAAGCAGTGGCACGCGCTTCGAAGCGCCCTTGCGTTCGATCGGCAACGTCGCCCGGCCGAGATCGCCGGTTGGCTCGAACCATTCGGGCTGCCCAAGCCTGAGGCCAGATTGCCGGCATTGCTCGCCCTGTTGAAGACCGCGCCGCCCCGATCACGCGGCAGCCGCGCCGCTGCGCTGATCGTCGTGGTGGCGGCGGCCGTTGCGGCAGCCGGATGGTGGGCGATCGGGCACGAGGAATTGGTATCGCAGACCGCGGGAGAAGCGGGCGGCGGCCTGATGGATGCGCTCGCGAGCGCCGATGCCGCGTTGGCGCGGCTGTGGCAAGAAGGCCGGGACGCCCTCTCGAGTGCTCCTGCCGAGCAGCCACCCACCGCTCCTCCGACGGAGTCGAGCGGCGTAACCGTCCCCGAGGGACCTTCGGCTGCGATACCCGCCGAAGAGTCCTCGACCCCGGCGAAGCCCTCGGTCTCCGGGAGCGCGCCTGCGGTGCGCCTTGCCCCGCCTCGTACAGCCGTGCCCGGAGCCGCCTCTTCCGCGGCGGCTCTGCCACCCCGCTCCTCTGCGGCTGCTCAGCCGCCGCGCACGCGGATCGAGCTGACCGCCGACTCCGTGGATGTTGCACCGACGGATCCGGCAGCTCACGTCATCGTCAAACGCACGGGCAATTTGCGAGCCGACGCCAGCTTCACGTGGTGGACCGAATCGGGAACCGCAAAGCCGGGAAAGGACTTCATGGACGTGAAGACGCATGAGGAGCACTTCGAAGCCGGCAAGGCGGCGGCCGATCTATTCGTGCCGGTGGTCGCGGACCCTACGCGCAAGGAGTCCAAGAGCTTCTACATCGTGATCAACGATCCGAGCGACGGCGCTTCTCTGGGGAAGCGAACTCTCACCATGGTGACCATCCCGCCGTCGGAGTGAGTTCGGGAGGCGACCGGCTACTCGGCTTCCGCCGGTGCGAAAAAAACCAGCACCTCGAGATCCTCTTCGATTTGGTAGAAGCGATGCTCGACGCTCGCAGCCACGAAAACCAGGGTGCCTGGACCGATTGACCGATCCTCCGTTCCCGCACGCATGCGGGCTTTTCCCCGAACGACGTAATACAACTCGTCCTGCCTGTGAGGCAGTTGACCGTCCCTGCTGCCGGCCGGCAGTGCGTACAGGCCCGCACTCATGGAAGATACTCTCAGGAACTCGAGATACGGTGTGCCGCGCAGCGCCCGATCGGCGGCCACGTCGGCAAGCTCGACGAACCCTACGCCGTCACGCACCATCGTTTGCCTCGTCGGTCCGCAATGAGGCCATGCTCTGTAATACCCCGTCGCGGCGAATCAGCCCGTGAAAAAGCGCGGCGCTCGAATGCGCGAGAAACGTCGCGAATAGAAGAAAGGCCAGGAACGTGTGCGCATGCCTGAGCAAGGCATAAACCGTTGCGTTCTGCGGCAGAACCGGCGGAAGCTGCAACGGCCCGAAGATGGCGACTGGGTAGGGCGCCGCGGAAAGCATGGCCCAACCGATGAGCGGCATGAGGAACATCAGTCCGTAGAGCAGGTGATGCGAGCCTGTCGCCGCGCGCTGTTGCCATGCCGGCAGATCGTCGGGAAGCGGCGGCGGCGGGTTGAACAGCCGGTTGAGCGCGCGGAGTACCGCCAGTACCAGGATCGCGATGCCCAGAGGCTTATGGATCGATACGAGGAACGCGTATCGATCGGACACCGTCGCCGCCATGCCGACGCCGATGAACAGCATGGCGAGAATCATGACGGCCATCGCCCAATGAAGCACGCGCGAGCCCGCCGTGAAAGTCCGCCGCGCACTGCTCATGTCTTGCCTCCGGCGCGCACTTCCTGCGGCGTGACCGCGCTAGGCGCCTTCTTCCGCCGCTCCGAGGCTCGCAGCGTGAAGGACCGCGCGTAAGCGGCGGAGCGGGCGCTGAGCAGCGGATCATCGGAAGGCTCGATGCCGGGGGGCAGCACCAAGGGGTCGAAGTTGATATCCGTACAGGATCCTCCATCCTCGCTCGAAACCTTGTCGATCGTCACGGTCCCGGCGTCGATCTGCGCACGATCGGCAGGCCACGGCAGCGTGGCGTCCGCCGTCGGATCTTGCGCTTGTCCGACGGTGATCATCAAGCGCCACTTGAGCGGACGCTGATTGATCCGAGCGATGAGCTCATCGAACAAGTAATTTTTGCCGGCATTCGAGGGTGGTGCGGCAGCGTCGGCGGGCGGTGACCCGAGCGGAACGACGGCCCAGCGGACCGGCGTCGAGCGGCCGCCGGCATCCACCAATCGAAACGCATCGAGACTGTTGAAGGTCGACTCCGCGAACCCCGGCGCCACGGCGCGCGCCGTGATGATCGCCATCGAACGCACGGTTTCGGGATGGCGCGCGAGGAACGCGCGCATGGCGTTCGGGTCGGGCTTTCCCGTCGCGGGATCGGGCTTCGAGGCGAGCAGCAGATCGTAGAATCCCTCCGCGGTGTTCACGGGGAAAACCGGAATGTCGTTCATTCCGGTTCTCCATTCCTGACCGTCCGGCGCCAAGAAACGCAGCGCCAGGCTGCGAACCGCCGAGGGCGTGTCCGCCTGCATCGGCATCCCGCCCGCCAGCGCAAATCGTCCAATGACGGGGACGCGGCCGGCATCGAGAATCTCCGAGTTGGACAGCAAGGTGGCAGCGCCGGTGCTATCGAACCAACCGCTGACGCACAGACCTTTGGCGTGATTACGGCGAAATCCGGGGTGCGCGCCGTCCTGGCGGGCGAATGCATCCATGATGCGGGCCTGGGTCAATCGTCTGGGCGTCAGCCAGCCCCCCACATAGGTAAATGCCGCGGCCACCGCGAGTGCCGCCGCACCGATCACGGCGAAGCGCAGCAGGACGGAAACGATGCTCAATCTCGAGCTCATGAGGTCAATCCAGATATCTAAAGCTCGATGCCCATCGAGACGCCGGATGCGGACGGCGCCCAGCTCGCCTGGACCGCGCCGCAATGGCATTTGGCGGTTAAGATGTGCATGTCTCCGAGTTCGCACGTCGTCCACTCGGCGAGCCGCGACGATGATACAGCGAAACGCGGAGTGAACGAATGCGCAACTACCCGGTCGTATTTTTCGGTGAGCTGCTGGCTGCGCGCCCGCTTATTCGACGGGATAGTTCGTCGGATCGATGATGCTGCGGTTCACGGCCATCGGTCTTCGGGCGCTGAGAATGTTCAAGCGCTTCAGACAACCGGGTTAGAATCGCGCATCATGAATCCACGAACTCTCCGTAGCGTCGCCGCGGCCGCGGCCCTCGCTGTATTATCCGCGTGCGGGGCCCACGGCCGCTCCGCAACGCCCACCGCCGGCACGGCATCTTCGGGAAACGACGATCGCGAGAAGATCCTGAACATCTACTCGTGGATGGACTACATAGCCCCGGACACAGTGGCAAATTTCGAGAAAGAGACCGGCATCAAGGTCCGCTACGACACGTTCGACAACAACGAAGTGCTCGAGACCAAGCTTCTCACCGGTCATACGAACTACGACATCGTGGTGCCGACCGAAAATTACTTCGATCGGCAACTCCACGCGGGCGTCTACCGCAAGCTCGACAAGGAAGCCATCCCGAATCTGAAGAATGCGGACCCGGAAATCATGCGGCGAATGGCCGTGCACGACCCCGGCAACCTGTACGCGGTGCCGTATCTTTGGTCGACCACCGGTCTTGGCTACAATGTAGACAAGATTCGGGCGCGTCTCGGGCCGAAGGTTCCAGATAGCTGGGCGCTGCTGTTCGATCCGCGCAACGCGGAGAAGCTCAAGGACTGCGGAATCGCCATAGTGGATTCGCCTCTCGAGGTCTTCGAGTCCGCGATCATTTTCTTGGGTCACGACCCCAATCGCCGCGACCCGCAGGACATCGCCGCCGCGTCGGAACTGTTGCGCAAGATTCGCCCGTTCGTTGATCGCATCGAGCCCGATCTGATCCCCGCGCTGGCCGGCGGCGAGGTATGTCTGGCATTGACGTGGTCCGGCGACGTGGAAGCGGCCCGCAACCGGTCGAGGGACGCCTCGACGGGAGTGAATATCGCCTATCTGGTCCCTCGCGAGGGCGCGCTCATGACCTTGGACATGATCGGGATTCCCGCGGATGCTCCGCATCCGAAGAACGCCGAGATCTGGATGAACTACCTGCTGCGGCCGGACGTCATCGCCAAGATCACGAATTACGTCAAGTATCCGAACGGCAACGCGGCGTCCCTGCCCCTCGTGGACCCGGCCATCCGGGGCGAGGAAAGCGTTTACCCGGATGCGGCGACCCGCGCGCGACTGGTGACCCACACCGCCGCGTCGCTGGAATACTCGAGATTGGTCACCCGCGAATGGACGCGATTCCGAACCGGTGAATGAGCCTGCGGCGCGGACCGGAGCGGGCGCCCCGGTCCGCGAGTTGCGGCTTCAATTCGCCGCTTTGGCCGTGATGATGTCTCCGAGCCGATCCGGCTGATCCGTGACCCGGGTGAGATGCGGGTATTTCGGTCCGTCGCGATAATCGATCTTGAAGGTCGAATAAGAATCGTAGTTCCGGGCGAGAATCTCGATGGGCGCCTGGCCGCTTTGCGCATTGCGCAGTGCCTCGTCCACGAGGTCGGGATCGAACTTGCGCCCGTTGATGGCCACCACGACCATGCCCGGAGCAAGTCCGGCCGTGAATGCCGCACTTCCCCACTGCACGTCGATGACGCGGCCGGTGTCATCGGGGCCGGTGCCGAGGAACAGTCCGAGCGAATAGCGCAAATCCAGGAACTTCCGGGTTTTCTCATGCGCCTTGAGCATCGCGCTTCGCTGGTCGTTGTAAGTGACGGTCCAGCCGCCGCGCTTGATGCCCCCCAACGGTGCCCCCGGCTCGTGCGTATCCAGCCGGCTGCGCAGGAACGAGGCCCAGTCGTTCGGCTGTACCGCATTGAGGGCTTTCACCACATCGGCGAAATCGTACGGCTTGACCACGAAACTGCCGTCGTCGACGCCGTAGAAGGCGCGCGTGAAGTCATCCAGCGATTTCTTGCCGCCCGACAACTCGCGGATGGTCGTGTCCACGTCGAGCCAAAGGAGTTCTCCCTCCGGATAGTAATCGACCGAGCGAAGCTCGGAATTCCAGTCCGTGCCGGTGTAGTACAGCCGCTGCGCCGCATCCGCGGTGTCCTGCAAATTTCTCCAGGCGCGGCCGGGTCGATGATCCATCTGGGCGGCCGTCACCGCAAGTTCCTCGCGATATTGCTCGGGGGTCCATATGCCCGATCGAGCCGTCAGGACGTCTCCCAGATACTCCGTCAAGCCCTCGTACACCCACAATAAATCATCGCGCATCGGGACGTTATAGTTCGGCGTGGCAAGTCCCGCCGGGCGGCGAAACTTCCCGTTCCACGAATGAACGTATTCGTGGGGCAGCAGGCCTGCGCCGGCGAGATAGGTGTCGGGATCGATGAAAAACTTCGCGTAGTAGCGATCATCGCTCGACTGCGAGTGTTCGAGCCCGAAATGACCGGTGTTCTCCGACAGGGTGAACAGGAAGTCGTAGTGCTGGTAGTGATGGGCGCCGAACAGCGCTTGGGCCTGCGTGATCAGATTGCGGTGTGCCTGGAGCTGGGCATCGTCCACCTTGAGATCGGACCGGTCGTCGGCCACCAGGTCCAGATGCACCGGAACGGAGGCGCCCGGCGCCAGATCGAGGCGGCTGAAGTACAGACCGCAGATCAGCGGCGAATCGACCAATTGCTCCAGCGAGACGGGCGTGAAAGCAATGGCGCCGCCGCTCGTCTTGTCCTCCTCGAGCGCGGTGGCATGGCCCCACCCCTTCGGTATCCGTATGCTGGGCTTGAACGTGATGTTGTGGGCAGCGTATCCGGATGGATAGAAGAGCACCTGATTCCACTCCAGATCCTCGATACGGTCGGTGGCCGATGCGCTCTGCCCGAACTCTCCGCCGGGCCCGGGCGAGAGCAGTTCGAAGTCGAGCACCAGGGATTTCACGCCTGCCGGCACGGTGAGATGCAGCGTGAACATGTCCTCGAGGTCGCGCCGCCATTCGATGCGCTGGCCCGCATCGGAAGTCACCACGAGACCGGCGATGCTGTCGATGGTCCCGCTCGGCGCGTGCTCGCCGGGAATCCACTTGGGGTAATAGAGCGTCAAGGCGCCCGGACTCACCGGGATGCTTTCGTGGACGCGGAATATACGTTGCGCCGGGTCCGAGAGATCGACATCCACCGTCAGATCTCCGGGGTAGCGATGCGTGCTCACGTCTGCGCTTCGAGCCACGGCGCAGAGGGACATCACGCCGGCCAACAGAACCGGGGTGAGCCGCGATAAGGATGGCATCATGAATTCTTGCTCGCCGTAATGAGAAGCCGCGCAGTTTACCCGCAAACCAATCGATGGCGGAGGCCGGATCTTGAGTTGCGGCGCGGGCGCCCCCACACTTAGGCCAGTCCAGGCGCTTCAGGAGTCCGTCGTTATGGCCCTATTCCGCAAGAACCCTGTCATGCCCGGCAAGGACGAGGCGCTACCGGGGCGCACCGAGCCCGTGAAGCTTGCGCCGCTGCATTTCGTCAACGGTCATCGGATCGCTCCGCCCTATCCCCAGGGGCTGGAAGAGGCGGTGTTTGGAATGGGGTGTTTCTGGGGTGCCGAACGCTTGTTCTGGCGGCTGCCGGGCGTTTATTCCACCGCCGTGGGTTATGCCGGCGGCTTCACTCCCAACCCCTCCTACCAAGAGGTTTGCACCGGCCAGACCGGTCACACCGAAGTGGTGAAGGTGGTTTATGACCCGGCGAAGATCGACTACGAGGATCTGCTGAAGGTCTTCTGGGAGTCGCACGACCCGACGCAAGGCATGCGGCAGGGGAACGATGTCGGCACTCAGTATCGGTCCGCCATCTACGCATCGAGCCCGGCGCAAAAGGCCGAAGCCGAGGAGTCCAGGCGCAAGTATCAGGCGATGCTGAGCGCGGCAGGACGGGGTACGGTGACCACCGAGATACTGGATGCGCCGCATTTCTACTATGCGGAGGATTACCACCAGCAGTACCTCGCAAAAAATCCCGATGGGTATTGCGGGATCGGGGGATGCGGCGTTCCCTACAAGGCCGCCGAGCTAACCGGATGAGCTCAAGGCGCCGTCGTGCCCGCGAGCGCAGGCGAATCGGCTCGTGAGTCGCCGCCCGGCTGCCCACCCCTGCTGGTTTGCGGACCTTCGGCGGCGGGGGCCGCTGCGCTGGGAGCCGACTCCGGAGTCACCGGCACGACCGGCAAACTATAGGCATCGACCTTCGCCTTGGCCTCCTGCTCTTGACGCTGCCTCTCTTCGGTGAGCCTCAGCCGCTCGCGCGCCCGCTCGAATTCCTCTTGACGCTTCTTCTCGACGGAGGGATCCGCGTTCTGCGAGGCCAGCCGCTCGATGGCGATCCGCGCGTTCTCGCAGTCCGACGTTCCTTGGAATTTGGCGGGGCTCTGGTTGCACTTCATCATGATGCCGTCGAGCGTGACCCTATCCTGCATGAGATCCTCGATCGTCATGGAGGGAATCCGGCGCGGTGAACACGCGACGACGCCCAACAGGGCCGCACAAAGCCAGCCATAGCCGAATATTTGCTTGCTTGAGTGTTTCATAATGCTTCCGCAGCCATGGTACTGAAATCGCGCCGGAGTGCGACTCCGCGGTTGTGACGCGCATCACGACTTGACAATTTCCCGAAGATCCCGCCCCGGCCGCGAATCGACACCGTGAACTGAATCTGTAGGAGCGCCGGCGTTTGACCCCGCGCCGCCCCCTGTGTACCGTTCCATGTCATGCCCGGCAGCGACCCGCAAAGCGACCCCAAGCCCTTGGATTTCGAGGCCGCCATGCGCGATCTCGAGGAAATCGTCGAGCGGCTGGAACATGGAGATTTACCGCTCGAGGAGTCCTTGAAGGCGTTCGAGCGGGGCATCATGTTGACGCGCAGCTGCCAAACCGCCCTGAAGGACGCCGAGCAAAAGGTCGAAATATTGCTCAAGAAGGCCGGCGAGGCCCGCGTGGAAGATTTCGACGCCGACGAAACCAAACTCGGCTGAGGTGGGATTCAATCGTCCGGGGACTGTTCCCTGCCGGGCGGACCGCGACCGCGGGGCGGGCCGCGACCGCGGGGCGAATCCGGCCCGTCTGCTATCATTGTATTTCGCTGGATCGGCACCATATGGGGCGTTTGATCCCGCATTAGGAATCGCCATATGAATGTCGCCGCTCCGCCCAAAAAGCCCCGGTCCTCCGCCATCGAGGACGTTCAGGCAAATGCCGACACGCGGCAGATCCCGATCAATAAAGTCGGCATCAAGGACATCTATCACCCGGTCAAAGTCAAGGATCGGGCCAACGGCGAGCAGCACACGGTCGCCAACTTCAACATGTACGTGAACCTTCCCCATAATTTCAAGGGCACGCACATGTCGAGATTCGTCGAGATCTTGCATCGCCACGAGCGGGAGATATCCGTGGACTCCTTCAGCAAGATGCTCGAAGAGATGACCGCCTATCTGCACGCCGACGCGGGCCACATCGAGATGACCTTCCCCTATTTCGTCATGAAGAAGGCCCCGGTGTCGGGCGTGGAGAGCCTGATGAATTATCAGGCCACCATCTTCGGCGAGCACCGCAACGGCAACACCGAGGTGTGGCTCAAGGTGGTGGTGCCGACGACGAGCCTGTGCCCGTGCTCCAAGAAAATCTCCGACTACGGCGCGCACAACCAGCGCTCGCACATCACGCTGACCGCGCGTCTCAACGAGCACATGTGGCTCGAGGAGCTCATCGACGTGGCCGAGTCGCAGGCCTCGTGCGAGGTTTACGGCATCTTGAAGCGCCCGGACGAGAAATTCGTCACCGAGCGCGCCTACGACAATCCGAAATTCGTGGAGGACACGGTTCGCGACGTGGCGGTTGCACTCAACCGGGACAAGCGCGTGCGCGCATATGTCGTGGAGGCGGAGAATTTCGAGTCGATTCACAATCACTCGGCCTACGCGCTCATCGAGCACGACAAGGAAACGGCGAGCTAGGAGCTGCGTTCCGCGCTCTGCAAACGCCCGATCATGCTGCGCAGGAATACCTGGTTGAATCGCAGCTGGCACTCGGCCGAGACCTGCTCCAACAGGGTGGAGCTGACCTTCATGACGACCACCGAGCCCGCGGCGACGATGGTCGCCGTGCGCTTCGCGCCGCGTACGTAGCTCGTCTCGCCGAAGCAATCGCCGCTGTCGAGATATCCCAAGGCTTTGCCGAGGCGCGCCACGCCGACCCGTCCCTGGACGATGATGTAGAACCGATCGTCCATCTCGCCTTCCTTGACGATTTCCTCACCGTCCGCGTAATCCTGCCAACTGCTCGCGCGCAGCACTTCCCAGATCTCGCTGTGCGAGAACTCGTGGAAGAATTTGAGCTTGCGCAGCAAGCTGAACTGCTCCTGCTGATCGATTCGGTTGTACTGAGCGCGCAGCTTCTGGTGCACCCGGGTCAATTCGGCCGCAAAGTCGAGACCGGTCTTGTAGCGCTTCTCCGGATCCTTCTGCAGGGCGATCGCGGTGACGTTTTCCAGCTCCTCCGGAATCTCGGGGCGCAACGTATGAATCGGCGGCGGAGTCGCGAACACGATCTGATGCAGTAGCTTCTGCAGGTTGCCTGCGCGGAACGGCCTCGTCCCCGTGAGCAGCTCGTACATGACGGCGCCGAGCGAATATAGATCCGAGCGGTTCGTGAGCTCGATGGATTGAACCTGCTCGGGCGACATGTACGACGGACTTCCGGCGATGCCCTCTATCCTCGAGATCTCCGAATCGGCCACGAGAGCGATGCCGAAATCGATGATGCGCACGTCGCTGTCGAGCGTGAGCATGATATTGCTGGGCTTGATGTCGCGGTGGATGACGCCGCGGCTGTGCGCGTAGTGCAACGCGCGGGCGGCTTTGTAGATGAGCTCGACGACATCGTCGATGCGCAGCAGATTGTCGGGGCGGCAGTACGCGGCGAGCGTGCGCGCTCCGTGCACGTGCTCGGTCACGATGTAGCAATGACCGTTCTCTTCCCCCGCATCGTATATCGGCAGGATGTTCGGATGCTGAAGCATGCCGACCATATGCGCCTCGGAAAGGAACATCTTGCGGGCGATGCGCTTGCGGCTCTCGTCGCCGCTCGAATCGACATTGTAGACTTTGATGGCGACGTCGCGGCCGTAGTACGGATCGTGCGAGAGATACACGGCTCCCGTGCTGCCCCGCCCCACTTCGTTGATGATCACGTATTTGCCGATTTTTTCAGGCAATGCGGCGCGGCCGTGTTGAGCCTTCGCGTGATCCTTAGGCCGAATATTGTTCAAGGGTAACCGTGGGCGCTGCGGCGACGTTTGATTCCGTGCCGCAGAGAATACGTCGGCGGGCGCAGATCAAACTGTGATTTGAGTCGAGGCTCAGCGAAAGTGATCGAAACCCTGCACGGATGGCGTGAATTCGGCTCCGTGCAGCGTCCAGGCCACCGCATTTCCGCGACGTAGCTCACCTATGGCGGTCAATCTTAAGTTCAATTGCCCGGCTCGAGCCGCGAGCGCATCGAAACGCTCCGGCCGCACGGCCATGAGGAGTTCGTAGTCGTCGCCCGCGCCGAGCGCCCACGAGCGCGCCTGTTCCGCGCCCACGGCGGATTGCAAGGCAGGTGACATCGGCAGCCGTTGAACGTCTATGGTGGCGCCGAGCCCGGCGGCGGCCGCCAGCTTCGGCAGATCGCCGACGAGCCCGTCGGAGACATCCATGGCGGCGCTCGCGATTCCCCGAGCCGCGATGCCGAACTCGACCCGGGGCGTCGGATATTCGAAGCGCCGGAGGAGCTCGCGCGCCGCCGCCGGATCTTTCGCCTCGAGATCGCCCGTCGCGAGCGCGAGACCGGCGCCCGCGTCCCCGAGCGTCCCCGTGACCGCCAGCACATCACCCGCTCGGCCGCCGCCGCGTCTCAAGGCGGAGCCGCGCGGAACGTGTCCCAGGATTTGCACGCTGACCGTCAAGGGGCCCGCCGTGGTATCCCCTCCAACGAGGGCGACCCCGTGGGCGCGGGCAAGCTCGCCGAAACCGCGCACGAACCCGTCGAGCCACTTCGCATCGGCGCGCGGCAGCGTCAGCGCCAATGTGGCCCATGCCGGCGCCGCGCCCATGGCGCCGATATCGCTCAAGTTCACTGCCAGCGCGCGGTGTCCGATCGAGCGGGCGTCGGCGTCCGCCGGAAAATGGCGCCCCTCCACGATGGTGTCAACCGCCGCCACCAGGTCCAACCCCTCGGGCACGCGTAGCAGCGCTGCGTCGTCCCCGACGCCGAGCTCGACATCGGCGCGCTCGGCGCCCGCGCGCGAGAAATACCGGCGTATCAGCTCAAACTCGTCCATATTCGAGCGGCCGCAGCTCCTGCGCGGCCCGGTCCAGCACGGCGTTGACGAACTTATGGCCGTCGGTCGCCCCGAAGCGCTTGGTGAGCTCCACGACCTCGGCCAACACCACGCGATAGGGGAGCTCCGGGTGCGAGGCCAATTCATGAAGGCCGAGCCACAACGCCGCATGCTCGATGGGATCGAGCTCCGCCGGCGTAATTTCGCTGAACTTTTCCAGCTGCGCGTCGATCGCTGCCGTGCTCGGCACGATGGCGGCGATCAACTCCTTGAAGTATTCGCGATCGACGCGCTCCGCTTCCGGATCCTCCGCGAATTGCTGGTGCGTATCCTGCCAGGACCGGGGATTGATCTGGAGTTGATACAACGCCTGCAGAGCCAGTCTGCGCGAGAGGCTCCGGGCGCGATGGACTTGAGTCACGGGCGCCGGCCTAATCCAAGCGTCGCAACAAGTTCGCCATCTCGAGCGAAGCGAGCGCGGCGTCCGCGCCCTTGTTGCCCGCCTTGCCGCCTGCGCGATCGACGGCCTGTTCCATGGTATCGGTCGTCAGCACCCCAAAACCGATGGGTACGCCCGACTCCAGCGCGATGCGCGCGAGCCCGGACGCGCATTCGCCGGCAACGTAGTCGAAGTGCGGTGTCTGCCCGCGGATGACGGCGCCCAGCGCGACGAGCGCCTCGTAGCGGCGCGACATTGCAAGCTTGCGCACCGCGATCGGCATGTCGAAGGCGCCCGGTACCCGGACGATCTCGATTTGCTTCTCGGTGGCGCCGTGCCGCTTGAGCGCATCCAGCGCGCCGCGAAGCAAGGGCTCGACCACGAATTCGTTGAAACGCGTCACCACGATGCCGAAGCGCAGATCGCGGGCCGTCAGCTCGCCTTCGATTACTTTTGGTACGTCAATTGGCACGATACGATCCTCGCGAAATCCATGGGCGAACGCCCGAAAAACCCTTTCGGCCGGCTCCGGGACTCACAGTATAGAGCCCCGGGCTCTTCATTCGACGCCATCTACGTACTCCGTGATCTGCAGATCGAAGGCCGACAGCCCCTGCAGCTGTTTCGGAGCGCTCAGCACGCGCATCCGTTTCAGGCCGAGATCCTTCAGGATCTGAGCGCCGATGCCGTAGGTTCGGAGCACCGTGGCGCCGACGTGATGCGCCGCCGTGGGCTTCGCTTCGATTTGCTTCAAGCTGTCCATGAACTCTCTCGGCGTCTCTTCCGGACGCAATATCACCACCACGCCGGAGTCCTCGGCGGCCACGCGCCGCACCGCCGCACGCAGCGGCCACCCGAGAATCTCGTTGCGAACGCCCACCACGTCCCGCAATGTGTCCTTGATGTGCACGCGAACCAAGGGCGGGAGCTGCGAATTCAGGTCGCCCTTCACCAGGGCGATGTGCACGTTCTTGTGGACGTGATCTTCGTAGCAGCAAAGCCGGAACTCTCCGTACTCGGTATCGACCGGCTGGTCGTACACGCGCTCGACCGATCGTTCGTTCTTCAGCCGGTAGCGGATGAGATCGGCGATGGTGCCGATCTTCAAGGAATGAATCTCCGCGAAGCGCTCGAGATCGGGACGGCGGGCCATGGTGCCGTCATCGTTTAAGATCTCCACGATCATGGCCGCAGGCGAGAAGCCCGCGAGCCGCGCGAGATCGCATCCGGCCTCGGTGTGGCCGGCGCGCGTCAGGACCCCGCCCGGCTGGGCCATCAGCGGGAATATGTGCCCCGGCTGACGCAGATCCTCCGGCCGGGCCTTCGGGCCGACCGCGGTCTTGACCGTATGGGCGCGGTCGTGGGCGGAGATGCCGGTGGTAACCCCTTCGGCCGCCTCGATGGACAAGGTGAAATTGGTCCGATGCGCCTTGTCGGTGTCGCTCACCATCAGCGGCAGCCGCAGCTGCCGGCAACGCTCCTGCGTGAGCGTGAGGCATATCAGTCCTCGCCCATAACGCGCCATGAAATTCACATCCTCGGCGCGCACCCGCTCGGCGGCCATGATGAGGTCGCCCTCGTTCTCACGGTCCTCATCGTCCATGATCACGGCCATCTTGCCGGCGCGAAGGTCTGCGAGAATCTCGTCGATTGTGTTCATCGGTCGTTCCTGACGTTCATGTTCGGGTCATCAGCCGGTCCAACTATCGGGCCAATAGGGTGATTCTACGGACAACCTACTGTTTATATTGAGTAATACCCACTTGCGTGGATGAATATACCGTCACGCGTATCGCCAACATGCCCGGCTATCTGAGGCTAGTGCCCAAAAAGGGGCGGTATTGTAGCGTGCGCCCTTGGGACACGAGATCCGCCTGGAGTTGCCCGATAGTGCGGCGCGGCATCTGCGCCTATTGCGCACTCATCAGCGAGTGCACTATTGTCAGTGTCAATTGAGCTTCACATACTCTTAACGATTCTAAAGGAACGCTCATGAGAAGGACTTATCGCTCCGCAGTCGCCGTCATTGCGGCTGCGCCGCTCGGATTTTTCGCGTTGGCGGCCAGTTCCCAAACAATCAACCTCGGCAATTTGGCGACAAGCACGGTGGCGAACGGCTATCAGGGATTCAACTGGGGGAACGCCACAGAGGACAATGGCATCTCGCCATATTATTTGACGGGGCCGAGCGCCATACTCGGCGGATTCGGCCGAAGCACGCCTTTCGATCTCAACGCTGTGTCATACCAGAACTGGGAATCCGAAGCGCCGGACCCGGTTTATGGGGAGACGTCGACGTATGCGACCACCATTTCCGGCTACCGCGGCGGCACGCTGGTGGACTCTCTCACCGAACACTACTCCTGGAGCAATGGCGTCTTCACCGGGATCAACATGGACGATGTCACCAAGGTTACCTTTTCAACGGTGGCGACCCTCACTAATTCCGGTGTCACCTATTATCACGGCCCCGACCAGACTTTCGTCAGCAGCGTCACGGTGAGCGGCGCTCACGCGGCTCCGGAGATAAACTCCCCCTCGGCAGCGAGTGCGTTGACATTCCTCGTTGGTGGTCTGTTGATTTTGAGCGGTCGCAAAAGAAAGACTGCCTAAAATCCGGTCGAGGAGAAAGACTCTTCGCTAGCGCAAGCCAGTGAAAGGCTGCGCAAGCCGGTCCAAGTATCGAGCTATCACATCGATCTCGACATTGACCGAATCCCCGCTCGCGAGGCTTCCCAGCGTCGTCACCTCGCTGGTGTGCGGAATGATATTGACCTCGAATTGCCGCCCGTCGATATCGTTCACCGTCAGGCTCACGCCGTCGATGCAGATGGACCCCTTCGGCGCGACGAACCGCATCAGCGCCTCGGGCAACTCGAACTGCAGGCGACGCGAACGGGCGTCCTCCTGCACCCGCGTGAGACGACCGACCGCATCCACGTGGCCGCTCACCCAATGTCCGCCCAGGGCGTCACCGGCACGCAGGCTCGGCTCGAGGTTCACCCGCGCGCCCGCTCGCAGCGTACCGAGCGTAGTCTTCGCCAACGTTTCGCGCGAGACATCGGCGTGAAACACCGGGCCCTCGATCCGCGTCGCCGTCAGGCACACGCCCTGCACGCTCACGCTGTCGCCGATGGCGATCCTTGTCCGATCGAGCGCCGAGGCGTCGATGCCGAGCTCGAGGTCGCCGCCGCGCTCGTCGATCGAGACCAGCCGCCCGGTTGCAATGATGATTCCGGTAAACATCTGGATGCCTCCGCCTATGGGCTATTTGTTGGAGTTGCCGCGCGCGGCCGCAGGGTCAAACGCACGTCGGCGCCCATGCGCTCCATGCCGACGATCTCGAACGCGACGGCCACGTGTGCTCCCCCGGAGAGTCCCGTGAGGGCGGTGAGCGGCGCCGCGTCCGCGCCGAGCAGCACCGGTGCGATATACAGGATCAGCTCGTCCGCCAAGCCCGCTCCCAAGAAGCCGGCCGCCAGCGTCGGGCCGCATTCGACCAGCAGCTCGTTGACCTCCAAAGCGGCCAATCGAGCGACGATCGCGCCAAGATCGAGCCTCCGGCCGACCGCCGGCACGCGTTCCTCGGCAACGGGCGGCGAACGCCGCGAGAGCTCCGAATCCGGCCGCAACGCATCCTGCGCCGCAAACACCATCGCGCGGCCATCGCGGAAGACCTGAGCCGTCGCCGGGCAGCTGAGTGTCGGATCGAGCACGACTCGCAGCGGCTGCCGCACCCAGGGGCCGTACTCGAGGCGCACGTCGAGCCGCGGGTCGTCGATGCGCACCGTGCCGGCACCGGTCAGAACGGCCGAGCTGCGCGCGCGCCACTGCTGCACGTCGGCGCGCGATTCCTCGCCGCTGATCCACATCTTGCCGCCGCCGGCGGGTGCCGTGCGCGCATCGAGGCTCATCGCGAGCTTGAGCCGGATCCAGGGACGGCCTCGCTCGAATCGAGAGAAGAAACCCACGTTGAGGGCGCGCGCCTCCTCGGCACGCGCACCCACCGACACCGCGATCCCCGCGCCCTCGAGACGCTCGACGCCCGCACCCGCCACTCGTGGGTTCGGATCGATGGCGGCGCAAACGACCCGGTGTATGCCGGCCGCAATCAAGGCGTCGGCGCAGGGCGGCGTGCGCCCGTGATGACTGCAGGGCTCGAGCGTCACATAGGCGGTGGCGCCTTGGGCGGCGGGGCCCGCGTCCCGGAGCGCTGCGACTTCCGCGTGAGCCTCGCCGGCTCGATGATGCCAACCCTCGCCGACGACCCGGCCGTCGCGCACCAGGATGCAGCCCACGCGGGGATTGGGATCCGTGGTGTAGAGACCGCGCGCAGCCAGGGACAGCGCCCGCTCCATGTACGAATCGTCCTCGGCGCTGAACTTTGCGGTCATTGGCCGGCGTCGCCGGGCTCGTCACCCGGCAAGAGCGGCAGCTGATCTTTGCTGGGCGATCGGCGGCGGCGGTGGCGACGCAGCAGATCGATTTCCGTATGAAAGGCTTCTACGTCCTGAAAGCTGCGATACACCGAAGCGAAGCGAACGTATCCCACCTCGTCCAGGTGCCGCAGCTCCTCCATGACCAGCTCGCCGATGGCGCGCGAGGCCACCTCGCGTTCGCCGAGGGCGCGCAGCTTGTGGCAAATTCTCGCGACCGCCGCTTCGATCGCCTGCCCGCCCACGGGACGCTTCTCCAGCGCCTTTTGCATCCCCGTCAGCAGCTTGCTCTCGTCGAAGGGCTCGCGGCTGCGGTCGCCTTTGACCACTGTCGGCATGAGCAGCTCCGCGGCCTCGAAGGTGGTGAAGCGTTCGGCGCAGGCGAGGCATTCGCGGCGGCGGCGGATCTGCCGACCCTCGCCCGCCAGGCGGGAGTCGATGACCTTAGTCTCCGTATGGCCGCAAAAAGGGCAGTACATCGGGCCTACCTAGCACGGCGGCGCCCGGCACCGGCGCGTTCTCACGCATACACGGGGAATCGGCGGCACAGCGAGGCAACCTCGCCGCGCACCCGCTCGATGATCGCCTCATCGCCCATGCGATCGAGAATATCCGCGATCCAATGGGAGATTTGCTCCGCTTCCGCCTCCTTGAACCCGCGGGTGGTGGCGGCGGGCGTGCCGATCCGAAGGCCGCTGGAGATCGCCGGCGGCCGCGGATCGTTCGGCACCGCATTCTTGTTCACGGTCATGTGCGCGCGGCCGAGCGCGGCGTCCGCGTCCTTGCCGGTGATGTTCTTGTCGACCAAGTCGAGCAGAAACAAGTGATTGTCCGTTCCGCCCGAGACGATCTTGTAGCCGCGCTTTTGCAGCGTCTTGGTCATGGCGCGGGCGTTGGCGATGACCTGCGCCGAGTAGGCCTTGAACTCGGGCTGCAACGCTTCCAGGAACGCGACCGCCTTCGCGGCGATCACGTGCATCAGGGGCCCTCCCTGGATTCCGGGGAACACCGTGGAATTGAGCTTTTTATGGATCTCCGGATTCGGGCGCGCCAGAATCAGGCCGCCGCGCGGGCCGCGCAGGGTCTTGTGCGTGGTGGTCGTCACCACGTCCGCGAACGGTACCGGATTCGGATAATGGCCGGTGGCGATCAAGCCGGCGACGTGTGCCATGTCCACGAAGAACAGCGCTCCGACCGAGTCGGCGATAGCACGAAAGCGCGCCCAATCGATTACCCGGGAGTAAGCGGAGAATCCAGCCACGATCATCTTGGGCTTGTGCTCCTGCGCCAGGCGGCTCACCTGGTCGTAATCGATCTCGCCCGTATCGGGTTTGATGCCGTACTGCGCGGCCTTGTAGATCTTGCCCGAGAAATTCACCTTGGCACCGTGCGTCAAATGGCCGCCATGATCGAGGCTCATGCCCAAAATAGAGTCGCCGGGGCTCAGCAGGGCCATGTAGACCGCGGCATTGGCCTGCGAGCCGGAATGCGGCTGTACGTTGGCGAAATCCGCGCCGAAGAGCTTTTTGGCGCGCTCGATGGCCAAGGTTTCCGCGACGTCGACGAATTCGCACCCGCCGTAATAACGCTTGCCCGGGTAGCCTTCGGCGTACTTGTTCGTAAGCACCGAGCCTTGGGCCTCGAGCACTCGGGGGCTCGTGTAATTCTCGGATGCGATCAGCTCAATGTGATCTTCCTGACGCTTGCGCTCGCCGGCAATCGCCTTGGCCAGCTCGGGATCGAATCCGGCAATCGTCAACTTGCTATCGAACATAGAGAAGGCCCTCGCGGTGAACAGCCGCTAATTGTAGCCGAGGCGCGGGCAATTCTTCCAAGAGTAAGCCATTTGGGCGGTTTCCGGGCGGATCCCCCGGTTTACCTCCCGGTACGGGACCGCTGGCTCAAGGATTACTCTTGGGGCCCAATCTTTGGGATAATTCGAAGGTTTCCCCTGCACCAACGTTTCGATACAGGAATACATGGCTCAGTTCATTTACACCATGAACCGGGTTGGCAAGGTCGTGCCGCCCAAGCGCATCATTTTGCGCGACATCAGCTTGAGTTTCTTTCCGGGCGCCAAGATCGGCGTGCTCGGCCTGAACGGCTCCGGCAAGTCGACCTTGCTGAAGATCATGTCCGGCATGGACAAGGAGATCGAAGGCGAGGCGCGCGCGCAGACCGGCATCAAGGTGGGATACCTGCCGCAGGAGCCCGCGCTCGACGAAACCAAGACCGTCCGCCAGATCGTGGGTGAGGGCGTCGGGGACGTTCAGGGGCTGATCGACCAGTTCAATGCCATCAGTGACCGCTTCGCGGAGCCGATGTCCGACGACGAAATGACCAAGGCGCTCGAGGAGCAGGCCAAGCTCCAGGATAAGATCGACGCGGTCGACGGCTGGGAGCTCGAGCGCAAGCTCGAGATCGCGGCCGACTCGCTGCGCTTGCCGCCCTGGGACGCCGTCATCGGCAAGCTGTCCGGAGGCGAGAGACGCCGGGTCGCGCTCTGCCGGCTGCTTCTCTCCAAGCCCGACATGCTGCTGCTCGACGAGCCCACCAACCATCTCGACGCGGAATCGGTCGCGTGGCTGGAGCATTTCCTCGAGGAGTATCCGAGCACCGTCATCGCCGTGACGCACGACCGTTACTTCCTCGACAACGTCGCCGAATGGATTTTGGAGCTGGACCGCGGCCACGGCATTCCCTGGCAGGGCAATTACTCCTCGTGGCTCGAACAGAAAGAGCAGCGTCTCGCCCAGGAAGAGCGGCAGCAGGACGCGCTCGCCAAGACCTTGAAGCGCGAGCTGGAGTGGGTCCGCACCAACCCCAAGGCGCGCCAGGCCAAGTCCAAGGCTCGATTGCAGCGCTTCGAGGAGCTGTCATCGCAGGAATTTCAAAAGCGCAACGAGACCAACGAGATCTACATTCCGCCGGGCGATCGGCTGGGCGATCTCGTGATCGACTGCAAGGGGTTGCGCAAGGCGTACGGCGACCGTCTGCTCATCGAGAGCTTGAGCTTCAATCTGCCGGCGGGCGGGATCGTCGGCATCATCGGACCCAACGGCGCCGGCAAAACCACGCTGTTTCGGATGCTCGCCGGCATGGAGAAGCCGGACGCCGGAGAGATCCGCATCGGCCCCACCGTAAAGCTCGCCTACGTGGACCAATCACGCCAGGCGCTCAACGACAAGAACACCGTCTGGCAGGAAATCTCCGGCGGCCTGGATCTGATCAAGGTGGGCAACTACGAGACCTCCTCGCGCAGCTACGTCGGCCGTTTCAATTTCAAGGGTGTGCAGCAGCAGCAATTCATCGGTGATCTCTCGGGTGGCGAGCGCAATCGAGTGCATCTCGCCAAGGTCCTCAAATCCGGGGGCAACGTGTTGCTGCTCGACGAGCCCACCAACGATCTCGACATCGAGACGCTGCGTGCGTTGGAGGAGGCGCTGGTGGCATTTCCCGGCTGTGCCGTCGTCATCTCGCACGACCGCTGGTTCCTCGACCGCATCGCAACCCACATCCTCGCCTTCGAAGGCGACTCGCAGGTGGTCTGGTTCGAGGGCAACTATCAGGAATACGTCGAGGACTTCAAGCGCCGCAAGGGCGAGGACGCCGCGCAGCCGCATCGCATCCGCTATAAACCACTGACGGGATGAATCATGAGCATCTACATCACTCCCCAGGACGAGCTGCACGTCGAGCACGAGGGTATCGCCCTCACCTGCCCCAATTGCCGCACCTTGACTCACCTCACGCCCATCGCGGTGCCGAAATTCGACGATCTCAGCCGGCGAAAGCCCAAGCGGATCGGCATCGTATTCCGCTGCGACGCGTGCGCCGAGCCGATATTCCTGAAATTTGCCGCGCGAAACTACACGGCCCTGCGTATCGAACTGGCCCCGAACTTCACCGAGGTCGAGCGCGCCCCGGAGAATTTCCCGCTCAACTATCTGCCGGCCGAATCCGAGGGGCTGTTCAAGGAGGCATTGGGTTGCTACGCCGCCGGCTTTTTCGATGCATTCGGGTCCATGTCCCGGCGTACGGCCCAATCGCTGTTTCGCGAACTCGGCGAGCGCGGCAAACTCGAGCTCTTCGATACGCTTCAGGAAATCCGTTCGCTGGCGGAGCTCGACGATGACATCTTCACCGATGTGCGCGGCGTCCTGTTCGGCACCGACAGCGATCCTCTACCGAGTCAACCGCGGCTCGATCAGGAGAGCGCCGGCATATTGCTCGAAGTCATGCGCGATCTGCTGTATCAGACCTTCGTGCGCAAGGCGCGGCTCATTCAGGCCATGAACCTGCGCCGGGGCGCGACCATGCCGCCGAGCGAGCTCGGAGCCTCCCCCCGGGCGGTGCAGAACTGATCGTGCGCGCACGCGACCGCGGCTGCTAGCCGAGAAAGACCCGGGCGTTGCGGAACAGGCGCATCCAGCCTCCGTTCTCGCCCCATTCGCGGGGAGCCCAGGAATGCTGCACGGTTCGAAAGACTCGCTCGGGATGCGGCATCAAGGAGGTGACGCGGCCGTCCGAAGAGCAGACGCCGGCCACCCCCGCGGGCGACCCGTTCGGGTTGTAGGGGTAGCGTTCCGTCGGCTGATCTCGGGTGTCGACGAATTGCAGTACCACCCGGCCGTCCTCCTGGAGCTTGCCGGGGTCCGACGGACCGGCGAATTCGGCGAATCCCTCGCCATGCGCCACCACCACCGGCAGCACCGAGTCCTCCATGCCGCGAAGCAGCACGGACTTCGACCGCGGAACCCGGACCAGGGAGAGGCGCGCCTCGTATTGCTCGGATCGATTTCGCACGAAGCGCGGCCAGTCTAGGGTCCCCGGGATGATGTCCTTGAGCGCCGATAGCATTTGGCAGCCGTTGCACACGCCCAGCGTGAATGTCATGGGGCGCGCGAAGAACGCCGTGAACTCGTCGCGCGCGACGGAATTGAACAGAATGGACTTGGCCCAGCCCTCCCCGGCGCCGAGAACGTCGCCGTAGGAAAACCCGCCGCAAGCCACCATCCCGTGAAAACGGGCGAGGCGGACGCGGCGGCTCAAGATGTCGGTCATGTGCACGTCATAGGCGTCAAAGCCGGCGCGGGTGAAGACCGCCGCCATCTCGGTCTGGCTGTTGACTCCTTGTTCGCGCAGAACCGCGATCGCGGGCCTGGCGCCTCGCGCGATATAGGGTGCGGCGACATCCTCGGCGGGATCGAAGCGCAGCGCCGCGTGCAACCCCGGATCGTGCTCGTCGAGCAGCCGGGAGTATTCCTCCCGGGCGCAGTCCGGATTGTCGCGCAGCGACTGCATGCGATAAGACACTTCGCTCCACTGCCGGTGCAGGTCCGTGCGGGAGGCGCAATACTGCACGTGCCCGCCGATCGACACACGCACCTCGGCGCCGACGCAGGGGCTGCCGATATCCCGCCAGTAGTTCTTCAGCCCGTGACGCTCCAGCACGGCCGCCGCCTGCGACATCGCCTCCGCGGGGATCTGCACGACCGCGCCGAGTTCCTCGGCGAAGCAAGCGGCGATCGGATCGGTCGCCTCGAGCTCGATGTCGAGGCCGCAATGCCCGGCGAAAGCCATCTCGATCAGACTGACGAGCAGGCCGCCGTCGGAACGGTCGTGATAGGCGAGCGCCAGGTCTCGGTCCTTGAGCTCGCGCACCGCCTCGAACAGCGCGCGCAGCAGCGCGGGATCGTCGAGATCGGCGGGCTCCCCGCCACGCCGCTCGAACACCTGCGCCCAGCACGATCCGCCGAGGCGATTCTTGCCGGCCCCGAGGTCGATGAGCAGAAGCCGCGAGGGACGGGATGGATCGAGCTGCGGCGTGAACGTGCGTCGAGCGTCCGCGATCGGCGCAAACGCCGAGATCACGAGCGAGACCGGCGCGACGACCGACCGCTTGCCCGTGTCATCGGTCCATTCGGTGCGCATGGAGAGCGAATCCTTGCCCACGGGAATGGCGATGCCGAGCGCGGCGCACAGATCCAACGCCACCGCCTTGACGGTGGCGTACAAATCCGCATCCTCGCCCGGCTGGCCGCAGGCCGCCATCCAGTTGGCGGAGAGCCGGACATCGGTGAGGGTTCGCACGTCCGCCGCGCTGATATTGGTGATGGCCTCGCCGACCGCGAGCCGGCCGGAGGCCGGCGCATCGAGCAAGGCCACCGGTGCCCGCTCGCCCATGGCCATCGCTTCTCCGGCATAGCCCTCGAAATCGGTCAAACTCACCGCGACATCCGCCACGGGAACCTGCCACGGGCCGACCATCTGGTCGCGGCTCACGAGCCCCCCCACTGCGCGGTCGCCAATGGTGATCAAAAACGACTTGTCCGCCACCGTCGGCAGTCGCAGCAGCCGCTGCAGGGAAGCGGCGATAGTGATGCCGGCGGTCGCGAGCGATGTCCGCGGCTTGGCGGCGCTCTTCACGTTGCGCGTCGTGCGAGGCGTCTTGCCGAGCAGCACGTCCACCGGCATGTCGACGGGCGTCGTGGCCATCAAAGGATCGACCACGACGATGCGTCCGTCGCCGGTAATCTCGCCGACCACGGCGAACGGGCAGCGCTCGCGCTCGCACAATGCCGCGAAACGCTCGAGGCTCTTCGGACGAAGCGCGATCACATAGCGCTCTTGCGCCTCGTTGCACCAGATCTCCATCGGCGAGAGTTCGGGCTCGGCACTGGCAATCTTGCGCAGGTCGATGCGTCCGCCGCGGCCGGCGCTGTGCGCGATGGCCTCCGGCAACGCATTGGATAAGCCGCCCGCCCCCACGTCGTGTATGAGAAGGATGGGGTTTCCGGCGCCCTGGGCCCAGCATCGGTCGATCACTTCTTGCGCGCGGCGTTGAATCTCGGCATTGCCGCGCTGCACCGACGCAAAGTCCAGATCGGAAGAGCTCTGTCCGCTGCCCACCGAGGAGGCGGCACCCCCGCCGAGCCCGATCAGCATCGCCGGGCCGCCGAGCACCACGAGCGGCGCGCCCTCCACGACCTCGCGTTTGTCCACGTCGCTGCGCCGCACGTTACCGAGGCCGCCGGCGATCATGATGGGCTTGTGATAGCCGCGAACCACCGAGGGGTCGCCATCGCGCGCCGTTTGCTCGAAAGTACGGAAATACCCGCAGGTGGCGGGACGGCCGAATTCGTTGTTGAAAGCCGCGGCTCCGAGCGGCGCCGCGATCATGATCTCGAGCGCCGAGGCGATCCGGTCGGGCTTGCCGAGATCGGCCTCCCACGGTTGCTCCATGCCCGGAATGCGTAGATTCGATACCGAAAAACCCGTGAGGCCGACCTTGGGCTTCGCGCCAATGCCGGTGGCGCCTTCATCGCGAATCTCGCCGCCGGAGCCGGTCGAGGCGCCGGGAAACGGCGAGATGGCGGTGGGGTGATTGTGCGTCTCCACCTTCATAAGAATGTCGACCGGCTCGATGCTGCCTTGGTAGCGCCGGGTCTCAGGATCCGGAAAGAAGCGCGCACCGTCGGCGCCCTCGATCACCGCCGCGTTGTCCCGGTACGCCGAAAGCACCCCGCTGGGGTTGGCGGCATGAGTGGCGCGGATCATTCCGAACAGCGACGACGGCATGGGCGCACCGTCGATGATGAATTCGGCATTGAAGATCTTGTGCCGGCAATGCTCGGAATTCGCTTGGGCAAACATCATGAGCTCGACATCGGTGGGATCGCGCCCGAGCTTGCCGAACGCCGCCACGAGGTAGTCGATCTCTTCCGGCGACAGCGCAAGACCCCACTCGGCATTCGCGCGGGCGAGCGCCGCGCGGCCGTCGTGGCCGAGCGTCACCACGCGCAGCGGCCGCGGCGCCTCGGCGCCGAACAGCGCCGGCTCCATGGTGTCGATCCAGAGCGATTCGGTCATCCGATCGTGCAACAGCGCGCCGAGCGCCTCGAGTTCGCGGTCCCCGAGCGGGGAGCGGGCGTCGAGGAAATAGAGCGTGCCTCGCTCCACCCTTCTCACGTCGGTGAGCCCGCACACTCGGGCGATGTCGCTCGCCTTGCTCGACCACGGTGACACGGTGCCCAGGCGCGGCGTGACGAGCAGCTTCTGTCCCCGCTCGGCCTGCGCATGAGGACGCGGCCCATAAGTCAATAATTTTCCGAGGACTTCGAGCTGCGCCTCATCCAGCTCACGGGTCGTATCGACGAAGTGGATCAGACGCGACGATACCGCGAGCACCCGGGGCTCGCGGGACTTGAGCGACTGCAACAGCTTCTCTAACCGGAATTGCGACAGCGCGGGCGCGCCGAGCAAACTGAACATGCTGAATTCTAACAGATTTGCGGGCGACGGCGGGCCTTGACTTTACAGCGGCCGGACGCTCTCGGCCGGCGGCGGACGCATCACTTGCGGGCGTTCGAATCTCCGCCCGGCGTGTACAGCGGCACCGGGAATTGCGATACGTTCGAGCCTTCCAGCGCGACGATCTTGGCTTGGCCCTGTTTTTTGACCTCATCGATCCGGATCACCGAATGCATGGGAAGATAGGTGCGCTTGACTTCGTTGAATTCGGCCTTGATTCTCTCCTCGGTGGGGTCGACCACCACCGTGGAGCGTTCGCCGAACACCAGTTCCTCGACCTCGATGAAGCCGAACAGATTTCCGTGACTCACTTTTCGGGCATAGATTTCGTACACCTTGCCTTGATTTACGAACATAACTTTGAAAATGTGACTCGCGGCCATTTAGCGGGCTCCAGGCGTTGCTAGCATTTCATTATATTATACGGGCACTTAGCGCAAACCTTTAGACCCGTCACGGGAGCACATATGACCTTGCGCCTAAGCGTTGTAAGCGAACATGGTATCCGGCTTGGACAGAACTCCACCAAGGTGTTCAGCGTCCACGGGGGAACCATTGGTCGCGCGACCGACAATGCCTGGATTCTACCCGACCCGGAACGCTATCTATCGGGAAAGCACGCGCGCGTCGATTTCCGGGCGGGTGCTTACGTCCTGGTGGACACGAGCTCCAACGGGACCTACATCAACGGATCGCAGGTCCCGTTGGGTAAATACCACGACTACACCTTGAAGGACGGCGATTACATCCGCCTCGGCGAGTATGAGCTGCTGGTCAGCATCGACAAGAGCAACGACTTTCCCCCGGACGAAAGCGCCATCGTCGCCTACGATGGACAATCGGGCTCGTCCGCGGTCAAGAAGTCGACCGCCAACGACCTGGGCGCCGACCTCGATCTGAGCGCCCTGTTGGAGCCGAGCGGTCGGTTGGAGCCGAGCGGCCGATTGGGCAGCGATTCCGGCGTTCGCCCGCGCAATGCCTACGGACAATCGGTGCCGTCGGAACGCGAGGGCGGCACCATCAATCCCGAGAGCTCCGGCACGCCCTGGCACATGCTGACTCGGCCGATCAAGCTCGAAGGCAAGGCGGGCGAGATCCCGGCGGCCGCCGCTCTGGGTTCCGCATCGGCGCCCCGTGCGTCCGTCCCGCTGTTCGAGGGCGACTTCGATCCCGGCCTCGCCGCGTTCTGCCGCGGCGCCGGCATCGAACCGCGCAACATCTCCGCGGAGGCGAGAAGCGGGGCGCTGCAGCTCGCGGGGCAGCTGCTGCGCGAATCCGTGCTCGGACTGATGGACCTGAACCAGAGCCGCAACGAGTTTAGAAATCGCTTCAGGATGTCCCCGCCGGCCGCCGCCGACGGCCCGGAGTCGCCCTTGAATTTTTCGCGGGGAGTCGATGAAGCCCTGGTGCGCCTGCTGACCACGATGTCGACGCGCGCGGGATCCGTCGAGGCGATTCGCGACAATTTCCGCGAGCTCAAGGCCCAGAACGCCGCCACCATCGCCGCCAGCCGGGCGGCGTTCGAGGAATTCATCGGCCGCCTCGACCCGAAGGAGCTCGAGGAGCGCTTCGACCGAGCCGCCAAGCGCAGCGTATTCGGAAGCCAGAACAAGGGGAAATATTGGGACCTGTATTCGGAGATGTTCGCGGGCTTGACCCAGCGCCCCGCCGACGGATTCCCGCATGCCTACACCGAGACATTCGCGAAGGCGTATGAGGCGAAGCTGCGCGCCGCTCTTCCGCCCCGGCGAAGCGTTTTCGGGGGTGGCGATGAGCCCGGCGGCGGCGAGCGCGACGGCGGGGAGCCCGGCGGCGATGTGCTCGCATCGGGCGACATCTAGGCCGACCCGGCGACCGCACGGCCGAGGCAGCCTCGACCGCGCGCGACCCGGCGAGCCCAGTCCGGCAAATCAGCTCGCTCGATCATGCGCCTGCTAGTGGTCGAGGACGACGACATCGTCGCGGACGCGATCGAGCGCGGGCTCTCCGCCGAGAATTTCTCGGTGCACCGCGTGTCGAGCGCAGAGGCCGCGCGCGCCGCCATCGAGGTCGAGGACTTCGCGCTCGCGGTGATCGATGTCGGCCTGCCCGGAGCCGACGGACTCACGTTCGTGCGGCGGCTGCGCAGCGCCGGCATCGCCATGCCGACGCTCGTGCTGACGGCGCGATCCACGTTGACCGACAAGGTCAAAGCGCTGGACATCGGTGCCGACGATTTCCTCGCCAAGCCGTTCGAGCCGGCCGAACTCGCCGCCCGCTGCCGCGCGCTGATGCGCCGGGCCGGAGGCGCCCTCAACGGCATCGTAAAGTTGAATCGCATGAGCGTCGACCTCGCCGGACATCGCTTGTGCATCGACGATGCCGAGGTCGAGCTCACGGCGCGGGAATGGCGGGTCCTGGAGTGCCTGGTACGGCGCACCGGCCAGATCGTACCCAAGGAACGCGTGCAGCAGGCGCTCGGCGGCCCGGAACAGGACATCACGCCGAATGCCGTGGAAGTGCACGTCTCGCGCTTGCGCGCCAAGCTGGGCGATGCAGCCGCCATCCGCAGCCTCCGCGGCTTGGGTTATCGGCTGGAAGAAACGAAACCCGCGTGAACTCCTCCATCAGCCGCCAGTTGATCCTTTGGCTCGTCGTACCGCTCATGCTGTTGGCGCTTTGCGGAGCGCTGATCCACTACTTCAACAATATCGCGCCGGGAATGATCGCGAGCGACCGCCGGCTGAAGGAGGCGTCGAACGCGCTCATGGCGCGAATTGCGGTCGACGGGCGCACGGTAACGCTCGACACGGCAGCGCGCGGCAAGCCGCCGCTGCCGCCGGCCAATGTGGTCGACTTTTCCGTGCGCGATCCGTTCGGCAAGTTGTTGCTGGGCGATGAGGATATTCCCGCGGTCTCGATCGCCGACGCGGCTTCCCAGATGTTCGCCGTTTTGCAGCTCGGCGGCCGCAGCGCGCGAGCCCTCACGACTCGCTTCGACACACCAGCCGGAGTTCTCATCGTGACGGTGGTGGACTTGGGCGCGGGCTCCGAGCCCGCGGCACGCTACGGCCTCATGAGCACGCTGCTCTGGGATTTCGTGCAGCTCGATATCACGCTGGTGCTGGTCTGGGTCGGCATCCGGGCCGGCTTGAGGCCCATGAGAAAGCTGCGCGATGAAATCGCGCGGCGCTCGACGCTCGATCTGCGGCCGATCGACGACTCCTCGGTGCCCCGCGAAATCGCCCCAGTGGTGGTGACGCTCAACCGGTTGTTCCAGATGCTGCGCACCTCGGTGCAATCTCAGCAGCAGTTCATTGCGAACACCGCGCACCAGTTGCGCACCCCGATCACCGGGATGCAGGCGCAGCTGGATATCCTTGCGGCCGAGCCGGCGGCGGCGCCGATCAAGAACCGCCTGGCGACGCTGCAGGAGGCGATCCGACAACTCGCGCACTCAGCCAATCAGCTGCTGAGCCTGGCACGCGCCGATAGGACGGTGAACCTCGCCGCCAAGAATCAAGCGGTGTCGCTCAAGACCATTGCCGAAGAGGTGGTCGCGAAATTCTTCGACCGGGCACTGCAGGCGCACATCGATTTGGGTGCCGACGCCGCCCCGGCAAGCATCCGCGCCGATCCCTCGCTGCTCGACGATCTGTTGAGCAATTTGGTCGACAATGCCCTGAAATATACCCCAGCCGGAGGCAGCGTCACGGTGCGCACGGGAGTACGGGAGGGGAACCCCTTCTTCGCGGTGGAGGACACCGGTCCCGGTATTCCGGAGGCGGAACGGCAGAGGGTACGGCAAAGATTCTACCGCCTGCCGAACTCCCTCGGCCATGGCAGCGGGCTCGGGCTTGCGATAGTGGACGAAATCGCGGGTCTGTACGGAGCGTCGGTTGCCATTGGAGCGGGAGGGAAAGACCTGGGAACTCGGGTGGTGGTCACTTTCCCGTAGCGGTCGGCTCCTTCCGTGAACTGCGTCTCATTGCCGCGGTTCCGCTCCATGTCGTCAGTTTGGAGCAAGTTTACTTCCCTAGCATTGCCGCCCATGAGTCATATGCCATGCAAGCGGCGCCATCGCGGCTACACCCTGCTGGAGCTGTTGATCGTCATGTCCATCGTCGCCATTCTGGCGATGATTGCCGAACCCGGCTTTCAGTACGTGACCAACTCCAACCGGGTCGCCACCGAGGTCAACAGCTTGCTCGGCGACGTTCTATTCGCGCGCAGCGAGGCGGTGAAGGAGGGGCAAACGGTCACGATTTGCTCGTCCACCGACGGACAAACCTGCTCCGGCAGCATCGATTGGCAGAATGGTTGGATCGTGTTCTTGGACACGAACGGCGATCACGTTGTTCAAGCCCCCGGCGAAGCCGTCATACGCGTTCAGCCGCAGTTCACCTCGACCGATACCTTCGTATCCACTGATGCGCCGACACCGTTCACGTACCTCACTTTCAACCGGCTGGGTTACGCGCCCACCAACGAGACGGCCACGATCAACGTGAGCCTGCATGACGCGACCAGCAACAAAAACTGGACCCGCTGCCTGGCCGTGAATCCGATCGGCGGCGCGGTGACCGAAAGATACAATAACGGTACGCCGCCATGTACATGAAACTCGCGCCGCCGATTCGCGCTCGGGCGGCAGGCTTCAGCCTGGTCGAAGTCATGGTTGCGCTGGTCGTCGTCTCCATCGGACTTCTGGGTTTGGCCAAGATGGAGACGCTGGGCCTCTCCGCCACCACCACCGCCAGCTCGCGCTCCATAGCGGCCATCGAAGCCTCCGGCATGGCTGCCGCCATGCATGCCAACCCCGGTTATTGGGCCTCGGGCTCGGCGCCGGCGACGACGGTTGTGGCCGCATCCAACAACTTCTCGGGATCGACAGCCTGTCTGACCCCCGGTACGAACAGTTGCACACCGCAACAGATGGCGAATTACGACATGGAACAGTGGGCGGTCTCGCTGCAAGCGGTGCTGCCCGGCTATTACGCCACCATCGCCTGCACCACGACACTCAACATTCCGGTGACCTGCACCATCCAGATTCAATGGTCGGAAAACGGCGTCGCCGTGAACAGCCAGCAGACCAATATCGGTACGCTCGCCGGCACGGTCACCACGCCCACTTACACATTATTCGTGCAGCCATGAAAGCAATTTCCGTTCATTCGATTCGCACGCGCCGGGCCGCTCAACGGGGATTCACGTTGGTCGAGCTGATGATCGCGCTGGTCATTGCGCTGTTTCTGATCGGTGGCTTGGTGACGCTCGTGGGTGCCATGAAAATCACCTACAACAGCCAAAGCGGGCTGTCGCAATTGCAGGACAACGAGCGCATGGCTATGACGCTGATAACGAATGTCGTCGAGTCGACCGGCTATTTCCCGAATCCATTGATCAACACGGCGGCCACTTCGTTTCCCTCAGGAGCGGCCCCGGTATCCGGTACCTTCGCCTCCGGACAGGCGATCATCGGCACCGGGCACTATAGCGATCCGGCTCCCGGCAACACCATCACGGTGCGCTACCTGACGACGGGCTCGGACAATGTCATCAACTGTACCGGCAATACCAGCGGTGTCGGCGTCGCCGCGACCTTCGTCAACACCTTCAGCATCGACGCCAATGGAAATCTGGATTGCACACTCATCGTCAACGGCACCGCTCAGCCGACCGTACAGCTGGTCAGCGGATTGAACAGCATGAACATCTATTACGGCGTGCAAACCAACGGCGGAGTCAGCACCAACTCGATCGATACGTACCTGGATGCCAGCAGCATGACCGCCAGCGACTGGAGCAACGTGAAATCCGTGCAAATCAAGCTGAACTTTGTCAATCCCTTGTACGGGCAGCCGGGGCAAACCAACTCGACACAGCAATACATTTCGTTCACTCGCGTCATCGATGTGATGAACAAGAACGGTGCCACCTGATGAGCGCGCAAACGAAACGGCGGCCGATATCGGCGCAGAGCGGCATGGTTCTGGTGACCGCCTTGCTGCTTCTCATCGTCGTGACGCTGTTGGCCGTCGGCATGTTCCGCAGCTTCGGCCTGGATGAGAAAATCGCCGGCAACGTGCGCGAGAAGCAGCGCGCGCTGGCGGCCGCCGAAACCGCCGAGCAATACGCCGAATATTGGCTGGCGAGCGGTAATAGCACCACCGGCGTGGCTTGCTCCGCTACGGTCGCCGCGAGCGTAGGCCAGATATGCACCACCGCCCCCCCGAGCGTGACGAGCGTGGTCAACGGGTTGTGGCAAAACAGCAGCGGTGCGAGCGTGGGAGTCACATACACCCCCACCGTGCAGACGGCCATGAACGTCACGACGGCAGGCGGCGTGGGAACGTACTACTACCAACCGGCCTTCTACATCACCTACCTGGGCATTACGTCGAACGGCTTGGGGAAGCTCTATCAGATCGACGCGGCCGGCTTCGGCGGCAGCGCCGATACGGTGGCCGTCGTGGAAAGCACCTATCTCGTGCAGACGGGCACGAGCTGTCTATCTTGCTCGCAATGAATAACAAAGGATGGTTGGCGATGAATACCAAATTTATAGCGATCGCCCTGATTCTGACGCTTGCGGGAATCACTCCGCCGCCGGTGCGGGCTCAATCGACCACGTCCTCGTGCAGCAGCACGAACGTGTCGGAAAATTTCACCGGCGTTACGACCAACTGCAAGTGGAATTTCATCGGCGGCGCGTGCCTGACCGCCGGGAACGTGAGTTCGACGACCAGCCCGGGGTACGTGCCCTCGTGCGCCGCTTTGTCCCAATCGGGGAATTACTACAGCGGAGTCACCCTCAATGGCGGCAACAGCGGCAATATCACCGCCAATCCCGACACTCCGACCACGGGCTCGAAGTACTGTTGCGGTGCCTTGCGCTTGACCAACAATACCAACAGCGAAAGTGGCGCCATCATCTCCACCATTCCATTTTCGCTGGCGGCCAATGGACTGCAGGTCACGTTTACCACGGAGACCTATGAAGGCGACTCGGGCAGCAACACCTACGGCGGCGACTCGGATGGCGCCGACGGCATCAGCTTCTTTCTTCAGGATTACAGCTATGTCTCGACTCCCGGTAATTATGGTGTGACGCTCGGCGACTGGGGCGGCAGCTTGGGATATAGCTGCTCGAATACCAACGACAGCACGGGTCAGGGCTATGACGGCATGATCGGCGGCTACATCGGGCTTGGTATCGACGACTTCGGAAACTTTCTGGACGGATCCTGGGTCACCACTACCAGTGGGTCCACGACCACCACGGTGTTCAACCCGAGCGCCCAGAAAGCGACCCCCCAGGACAACACCGCGACCGGCTATGGCAAGCTTGCGAACCGGGTCGGACTGCGCGGCGCCGGCGTCGTGGCCTGGAAATATCTCAACGCTAAATATCCACAGTACTATCCGAACAACCTAGCCGGCACCGCTCAAGGGGCCCAGGCCGTGAGACAGACCTGCGAGACCGGTTATCTTTGGAACTTCTCGAACGTTACGCCTTCGACTTCCGCCAACAACAATTTAACTTACACCCCGGCCAGCCCGGGAAGCGGCAGTCAATCCATCGCGAACCCGTATAACGCCACCATAACGACCACGACGATCAATGACTACGCCGCCATTCCGAATGGGTACAAGGTGCTGGCCAAACTGATCGCGAACGAGTCCGCCCAGTATCGCGGCTACGCCACGGCATCGACGAGCGCCAGCACGACCTCCAGCGTCGCCAGTAAATACGGCGTGCCGATCACCTACAATCTGACCATCTCGCCGGACGGCTATTTGAGCCTGGCGTACAGCTACAACGGGGGCAATTTTCAGCCCGTGATCACCGGACAGGCCATCCAAAACAACGGACCTATCCCCGCCGACGTGCTCTTCGGTTTCGCCGCATCCACCGGCGGGGACAACAACATCCACGAGATCATGTGTTTCCAGGCTCAGCCGCAAAACTCGGCATCGAGCTCCGCGGGTCTCAACCAGAAGCAAACCGCCAAGGTACAGACCGGCACGCAGGTGTATTTTGCCTTCTATAACGCCAACAATTGGACCGGCTCCTTAATCTCGCAGTACCTGGCGGTTCCGGAAAATGATCCGAACGGTTTGGTGATCAGCCCGGTCGTCAATTGGGACGCATCCTGCGTACTCACGGGTGTGGCGTCGGGGCAGACCTGCGCGACCACGCAAGCGGCCGGGGTTATCGCAGCGGAGACACCCGATGCGGGGAGCAGCGCGTGCGGGTCGACCACCAACACCAGCGGCAACGGCGCGAGCGGATGCTCTCGCCAGATCTGGACCTGGAACGACTCCGGCAAGACCGGCATCCCCTTTACCTGGTCTTCGACCGGCACCACCAGCCTGTCATCGAATGAACAGACGAATTTGAATATCGGAACCATTCCGGCACCGCCGTACGGCACCGAGACGGCCAATTCGATCCTGGAGTATCTGCGAGGTATCCGCAGCGACGAACAGACTGAGTATGGATACGGTGCATACACATCGACCGTGAATCCGAGCGGCTTTCGCGCGCGCAGTAGTGTTCTCGCGGACATCGTCGATTCCAGTCCCACCTGGGTGGGGGCACCCTCCGCGAGTTTTCCGGCGTCCTGGACGGACTCGCTGTACCCGAGCGCCACGCTGCCCGAAAACTCGGGGCCAAACTACGCTAGCTTCCAAAGCACCTATCAAAACCGCATGAATGTGGTCTACGCCGGCGCCAACGATGGCTTCTTGCACGGGTTCAGGTCGGGATATTCCAACAACGGCGTCTACGTCGGGACCACCACGAACGGCAACTTCGTCGGAACGTACAACGACGGCGAGGAAGTCATCGCCTACATGCCGGGCTACGTGGTGAATTCAATCAACAGCGCCGTGGTCGCGGGAAGCACCACGCCCAACACGGCTCTGGATTTCTCGAACCCTTTGTATGCACACCGCTTCAGTGTGGACGGCACCCCGGGAACGGGCGACTTGTACTACGGCGGCCAGTGGCACACCTGGCTCGTCGGCGGCTTGGGAGCCGGCGGCAGCGCGATCTACGCTCTGGACATCACGAACCCCGGCAATTTCGCCGAGGGCAATGCCGCCACGGGAGTGGTCGGCGAGTGGACCAGTTCCATTCAGACCACCTCCACGACCAATGCCACGACCGGAGTGGTGACCACGACCGTGACCGGCGCCAGCGCAAATTTCACCTGCGCCTCCAGCACGGCTTCGACTGCGGCATCGGCAGGTACGAACTGCGGCAATAGCCTGGGAAAGACCTTCGGCACACCGCAAATCCGCCGTTTCCACAACAATGCGTGGGGAGCGGTCTTCGGCAATGGTTCCGGCAGCTTCAATGGTGACGCCGGAATTTACGTCATGATTGCGAATAACAGCGGCGCACCGACCATTTATTATCTGAGCACCGGGGTGGGTTCGAACTACACCGTGTCGAATGGCGTGGTCGCCAAGTCCACCGGCACGGCCAATGGTATTTATTACGTCTCGCCGGCGGATCTCGACGGCGACCACATCACGGACTATGTCTATGCCGGCGACCTGCAGGGCAACGTATGGCGCTTCGACTTGACCAGCAGCAACCCCGCCAATTGGGCGGTGACTGCCGCCAATGGGATCGCCGCGTCATCCCTCCCCGGGACTCCCATTTACAGCACGGGCAACACTGCCATACCGATTACGACCCAGGTTATTGTCGCGGCGGCCTCGACGCCCGGAGCCACCTACCCACGAATTCTGGTGGAGTTCGGTACGGGTGAGCAAACACCGTTTAGCAACAACTCCGCGGCGACCTATTCGACCTCCCAGGAGTATTTGGTCGGAGTCTGGGACTGGAATCTGAGCGGGAACTCGACTGCTACGACGCCGGTCGCCGGCGCCTGGAACACCCTATCGAATGTCAAGTATGCGAGCTTGCCCGTCACCGGAGCCACTGCGCCTTCGTCTCTTTCCGGATTCAACAATTTGGAAGCCCAGGCCATCAGCGCCACCACCTATAACGCGGCATTCTCCACCACCGTCGCCAACTGCCAAGGCAGCTCCTGCGCGACGAACGCCTACTATAGAACCATCAGCAACAACACGATCTGTTGGGCAGGCGGGACCGCCGCGTGCGCGTCCGGACAGGCGGCTACCCAGTATGGCTGGTATCTCCCCTTGACGATGGGATGCCCCGATAGCGCCGACCCCAGCGGCTTGCTGCCGTTGTCGTCGACCTGTCAATCCTCATCGGAGATCGATGAACAAGTCATTTTCAGCCCGACGCTCCAGGACGGGGCATTCATCGTCAATACCACCATTCCGCCGACCACGTCGGTCGCACAGTGCTCTTCGACCGCGCCGGGCGGCTGGACCATGGCGATCAACCCGGCAACGGGCGGCGCCTTCACCAACTCGTTCTTCGGCGCCAACTCCAATCATACGTTCCTGGAAGTCAATAACGAGCCCATCAGCGGCATCGCATTGAGCGGCACGGGCAGCCCCGCGGTCGTCGTGCAGGGTAGCAACACTTACATGGTGACCCAGACGGTCAGCGGCACGGGGGCGATCGTCCAGATGAATCCGCCGGGTGGGACGACGGGTGGTCGTGTCACGTGGATCGAGAAACGCTAGGCGAATGTACGCATGCTTACTAAAGACACCTATATGAGCAAAACAAATTTACGATGCGGCCGGCAACTGCCAGGTCAACAGCGGGGCTTTACGCTGCTGGAACTCGTCATCGCCATGGCGATCGCGGCGCTCATCGCCGCCATTGCCATACCCTCTTATTCGACCTACATCATGAAATCGAGGCGCTCGGACGCGAAGACCGCCCTGCTCGACATGGCGGCCCTGGAGGAACAGTATTTCAGCACCAACAATACCTACACCAACTCGCCTGCCAATCTCGGTTATGGCACCGCGACGGCGACACCATTCCCGGTGGGCAGTAACTACTACGACATCACGGCGATCACCATCGTCGCCGCGACGGCACCGGCTAACGCGACCTCGGTGGGTACTCCCGCTTCGTATACGATTACCGCCCAGCCCATTGCCGGTACTACCCAGGCGGGTGATACGTCGTGCGCCTCTTTCACCATCTCATCCTCCGGGCAGCAGACGGCAACGACATCGACCGGTGCCAACACCACCACTTGCTGGTAGTCAGCGCCGCTAGTTGACGCTATACCCCCGCCCCTGGATGCAGGCCGCCAGCGCCCGCTGGTAGTCCGGACCATTGGTCCCCAAGCCCACCTGATCGGACGCCCATTTCTCGCAGGCGAGCTTGTCGGTGCGCTGCTGCTCATCACTCTGGCCGTTTTTCGGGTACATGAACATCCGCGGCTGACCCTGCGGCGGCGCGCCCGCCCCCGCCTGGGGCGGCGCAGGTGCCGCGGTGGCGGCGGCACTCGGATCGCCCTGGTATTGCTGCGCGCTTTGCGCGCTCTGATATTGCTGCGCGCTGGAGTACTGCGCGTCCGCCGGCGGCGGCGCATCCGGCGCGGCCGCCGAGCCGCTCGAATCCGCCACGGGCGGCGGATCGGTGGCTACATAACCCTCATAGTCCGGACTCCAGGTGTAATACACATCGTTCGCATAGTAGTAGGGAATTCCGCCGTACCAGTAGGTCGCGTAGGCGAGCGGCAACGAGGCCAGGAACCAGGAATATCCGAGGCCGTAATACGCGCGCGGCCAGTATCCTCCCCGCCAGTAGCCGCCGCGCCAGTAAGCGCCGGCCGAATAGCCTCCGCGGTAGCCGCCGTAACGGGCGTAGCCGCCGTAACTGCCGTGGTAGGCGCCGCCGGCGTAGCCGCGGCCGGCATACGATGAGCCGCGGTAGGCCGCCCCGCTGTAGCCACGCGCCGCCCCGCCGTAAGCACCGTAAGCATGCCCCCCGCCACCAAAGCGAGCGGCCGAAGCGACCCGTGCTCCGCCGCCGAAATGTGGCGCCGCAGCAGCATGGCCGCCGCCCCCAAAGTGCCCGCCCCCGCCGGCGTGACCGCCGCCCCCGGCGTGTCCGCCGCCTCCTCCACGAGCCTCGGCAAGCATCGGACCGGCCACCAACAGGGCTCCGAGGAGCCCGACCGCAATACGCCCAGGTTTACTCATGACTGCCTTCTCCGCGGCCTGAGCGATAGAGCTCGGCCCAAAAAACCCGCTCACTCCCCGTCTCCCTCAGAATGACAACGCGCCTCCATCGATTGGGTGCACCCAATGGGATGAAGGTCTGTTAATGACGTAGGACTTAATCGACACGCCACTTGGCACTGAACATCATGTATGCCGTTCGGCCCGGAGCTGGCTCGAAATACCGAAAATTGCTCTCGTTCACGATCACAGATCCGACATAGGACCGGCCGGTGAGATTATCAAGGCGCAGGAACTCGCTGAGCTGCCAACGCCCGGGCTGCTGGTCGAATCCTGCATGCCAATTCGTCTCCCAGTAGCCGGCCGCGAATGCGGTGTTGCGATCATCGGCGTAGATGCGCGAGCGCGCCTGCTCCTCGAGGGTGGTCGAGAAACCGAGGGGGGCGTACCGCCAGCTCAGCCCCATATACAGCGCATTGCGGGCAACCGCCGGCAGATAGCTGCCGGCCGCCACGGTGGCCGGCAGGCACGGCGTGCCCACACAGGTCGGGTATGCCTGGCCGACCACGGCTCGGATGAAGGTATAAGCCAGTCGGCCTGAAAATCCGCCGCCCCCATCGGCATCGACGGAGAGTTCGGCTCCGTGACGCGCGGTCTCGCCGATGTTCTGCTCGACCGCGCGGCCGTTGAAGTTCTGCAGCACCGCGAGCTCGTCGTGCGTGTCGATGTAGAAGGCGTCGAGATCCGCCCGCACCGCACCCTTGCCGGCCTTGATGCCCACCTCGTAATTATTGCTTCGCGCGGGCTGTAACCCGATGTTGAGACCCGGAAGACTGCCGTTGGTGGAGCGATAGGCGAGATCGTTCAGAGTCGGCGTCTCGAAGCCTTTGCCGTACGAGGCGTACAGATTGACATCGGGAGCGGCGTGAAACACGGCGCCCGCCACCGGGCTCACCGCCGTATAGCGCACGCTCGAGTGCGGGTCGTCCGTGACCGGGACGTGCTCATTCGAGCTCACTTCGACCACGTTGTTGCGGACCCCCGCCGTCAAGCGCCACCACGCGTCGGGATCCCATTGGGTCTGCAGGTACTCGTCGAGGTCGTAGACGTGGTTGGCCTCGTCGAGGCGCACGGGGCCCTCCACTCCGAGTTGCTCGCCCACATAGTTCAACAGTCCCTGTCGCGACTCCTCCAGATCGTCGTATGCAAAGCCGGCGACCGTCTGGAGCGCGGTGCCCGCGAGCGTGCGCTCGTCGGTGAGGTGCGTGTCGATTCCATAGAACTCGCGGTTCAATACGATCACCCCGCCCGGATAAAGCGGCTCATTCTCCTGGGTCGCCTGCGGTATCGACTGGAACTGCGTGGTCGCGCGATGGCCCGCATAGAGCGTGCTCGAGAGCGTGTCCTCCGAGCTGAATTTGTTCTCGTAGATGCCGCCGATCTGCTCCTGATCGAGCGACTTGCGAGTGTTGTAAGTGATCGCCGCAGGGCTCGCCTGCCTTGGGTTCGCGAGGAGCTGGGCCTCGGTGAGGCCCATCGGATCTTGCACGAACGGCGTCTCGATGACGTTCGCCACGAGTGTGAAGGTCTCCGTTTCGCTGAAGGCGAAGCGTGCTTTCGAATTGAAATTATCGCGCTCGGCCTTGCTGTGGAAGCGGTAGCCGTCGGTCTGGAAATGCACGGCATCGAGCACGTAGTTCAAGGTGCCGTCGTCGCCGGTGGTCATGAGCGCGTAGCGCTGCGTATTGAAGGTGCCGTACTGCGCGGTGCCGTCGACGTAGTAGCCCGGTGGCGCGTCCTGCGTGAAGATCGAGATCACGCCTCCCGAGGAATTTCCATAGAGAGCCGAGAAGGGTCCGCGGAGCACTTCCATATGGTCGGCGGAACCCAGATCGAACTGCGAGAATTGGCCCTGACCGTCGGGCATGGTGCCGGGAATGCCGTCCGAGTACAGGCGCACGCCGCGCACGCCGAAGCTCGACCGCGCTCCAAATCCCCGCACCGACAGCTGCAGATCCTGTGCGTAGTTCTGCCGGCTCTCGGCCGATACGCCGGGGACCGTCATCAGCGACTCGGAAATGTTTTCCTGGAGCTGTCCGTCGTGGATCTCCGTCCGGTTCACGAAGTCGACGGAGGCCGGCACGTCGAAGCTCGATTCCGCCACTCGGGTGGCGATCACGACGACGGGCGACAAATCGGCCTGGGTATCGGCCGCGCCGCCGCGGCCGCAAAGCACCATCGTCATTCCCGCAAGCAATATCTCGATCGGTCGTCGCATGGCTGCGGCTATCCCCACTAGTCGTTATCCGATTCGCTTGGACTGCGCGGCAGCCGCCGGGAACGCGTCCGGGCCTCGGGCATGGTACGTGATCGTACCGCTCTCCGCGATGCACGTGCTGCAGTGCAACTAGCTCAAGTCCAGTGCGGCCCGGCCGCCATGTATAGGGTGAGTCCCCCCCTTCAACACCCTCTCCAAACGGCACGCGTTGCGCTCGTGTGCGCAGCCGCGATGTTGCTTCCATTGTTCGCCGCTGCCGACTCGGAGCTCGGCGCGGCGCACGCCTCCTTGCGCGCCGCGGCGCGCGTCAATTTCAAGGTCGTCATCCCGCCGGTGCTGTCGTTGGACATGCCGGGCGGCGCCCAGAGCGGACGCGATGCGCGAAGCGTTGCGATCTTCAGCAACAACCACAATGTCACGCTGGCCGCGACCCTGCGCTCCTCCGGGGAAGCGCGCGCCACGGTCCTCTTGAGTTCCGGCGCAAGGAAGATCCTCGCGCAGAAAGTGGTCTGCATGCCGGATTCGAGCCGGGCCGCCGCGCTTCCCCCCATCGCACGGCGGAGCGGCGACTCGACGGTGGCCGGCGTCGTCTGCACGGCCAGCATGCCCTAGCGCCTCGGGCCTCCCGCCCGCGGCCCCGGGTCTCCCCGCCCGCACCCCCGATCTCCTGCCCCGGACACCCGGCCGAAAGGCCGAATTTTCGTGCGCCAGCGCACAGTCGAGCCGCACGTCGCGCTCGTTCGGGCGCGAGCGCCCCTGGGATCTGGCGCACAGAAACAGCAGGATATCGGCCGCCTCAGGCGGAACCTGAATGATCGGCGTTGAATTTGCGACTTGGGTCAATGTGCGATTAGGCATCTCCCCTAATATCGATGTCGCGTACGGGGCCGCGGGTGGCCGGCCACGGACGCGGGTTGGCCATGCCATCCCCCATAACTGCCCCACGAATCATTACTCAGCACAGGATGCAGACAATGAAATCATCGATTGCCCTAAAGGGCGTGCTGGCCACGGCGGCGCTCGCGCTCCCGCTCGTCGCCTCCGCGGCCTCGACCTACACCACCGGCGCCGGAGCCTTGACTGCGGCGGCGACCGTGAATTTCGAGGTCGTCATTCCGCACTTTCTGTACCTGCGCGTCGGCACCGGCTCGACCTACACGACCGGAGCGCTGGCGACCGTCAACACCACCGATCTCATCACCTTTACCGTCGCCGCGGGAGCCGTGGGCAACGGCACGCCGGTCGTCGGTGTGGGCGGTGACCTCACGGGCGGTGTCGAGACCGCCGCCCTCCTCGGCAACGGCGGCAACGTCACGCTCACCGCCACAGCGACCGGCGCGTTGAGCGACGGCAACGGCGACACCATCCCGTTCACGCAAATCACCACGACGGCGGCCGCGAATACCGCGGGTTACACGACGCTGGCGGCGCCGGCGCTGAGCAACACCACGACCACCGAGACCGTCACCGCGACCAACAAGATCGTCCAGGCAGATGCCAAGTGGACGTACGGCTACGCCAACAGCGTGGCCGCGCCGGCCGGTACCTACGGTGGCACCGCCGCCAACAACGGCACGGTGACCTACACGGCGACGATGCCGTAACCGAAGATCCGGCACGGTACCCGCCATGCGCGCCAAACCGCCGTCGCCCGTGGCTTTGCAGCCAAGAGCGACGGCTGGTCATCTAGTGCGACTCAGCCGCGGCAGACTGCACCCTGCATTGATCGGTGCAGTGCTGCCCGCGGCCTTTTCGACTTTGGCATCGGCGTACACGGTGACCCTCGACCCGGCCGCGCCGACGGCGATCTACCTCCAGGTGGGCGTCGGCGGCTTCACGGCGGATTACTGCGGGGGTACCACCAACCCGGCGCCGCACAACCCGCCCAATTGCGGGCCGAATTACGGCGGCGGCACGCCGGAGAATAACGCCACCATCAACCTGGTATCGGGCACCGTGGCATCCGGCTCGGTGGGCAACGGCACCGCCGTCGCCATGACGACCAACAGCACGGTCACGAACAGCTATCTCGACGGCTATGTGTTTTGCAGCGTGCCTGCACAGCTCTATATCGGCGGGTTCTATCGCACCACGGGCGCGACGACCGCCCCGGCCAGCGTCACGGCCACCGTGCCGGCCGCATTGACGGATGCGACCGGCGACAGCATTCCGTTTTCACAGATCCGGTGGACCTCGAGCGGCAACGGCGACACCGGCGCCGAGCCCTTTCCCGCCGGGACTTTCGTCAGCGGCGGCGTGCAGACCGTGGGCTCCATGGCGAGCAATAGCTGGAACGAGAGCTGCCTGACGTTCTCTTACTTGAACAGCAGCGTGCGCGCGGCCGGCACGTACACGGGCGCGGTTCTTTACACCATGAGCGCGCCATGAGCATCGCCCGCCGCACGACGGTTCGTTTTTTTTTCGCCCTGACACTGACCATAATCTGCCGCACGCCGGCGCGGGCCAACTCGATCACGATCGACGACTCGGGCACGCAGGCGCTCGAACCTGCCGTGAGCATGCGCTGGAAGACCGCGACGCCCGCGCGCTCAGCGGCCGATAACGTCATGATCGGCACGACCACGGTTCGCGTGCGCATCAACGTCACGCCGTGGCTCAGGCGCTCGGGGCGGATTTACTTGTCGTTACCGGCACAGCAGCCGGGCCCGATCCGCTTGTCCTGGATCACTCAAGGGCGATTTCTGCCCGGCCAGGTTCAATCCGGCAATCGGATGCTGATCTATTCGGGCCCGATCACGACGCCGTTCATGGAGGACACGCTGACGCTGCAATTCATCGTCGACGGCGCCCTCATGCGGCGGTCGGTGCCGGTGACCTATCACTTCGAGATGGATGAGAGTTGATCATGCGACGGATATCATCGGTTTTGCTGTGCGTTGCCGGGATGCTGATGTCTGCATCCGTGTGGGCCCAGGGATTTGCCGCCATGGTCTCGCCGCCGCGCTTCGAACTGAAATCGAAGCCGGGCAAGACTTTGCGCAGCGTGATCGAGGTGAGCAACCGATCGAGCGCTCCCGCGAAGTTCCTCATCCATACGGCGGACTGGACCCTGGCGCCCGATTTCAGCGTCGGCTTCCATGAAGACCTCCAGGAAGGCAGCTGCCGTCCCTGGGTCGCGCTCGAGCGGCCGCAGGTGGTGGTGCCCGGCGGCGGCACGTTGCGCTATCGCTTCGAGGTGACCGTACCGGCCGAGGCGCCGGCGGGCGAATGCCGTTTCGCGGTGATGATCGAGGGCGATGAGCCCTCGATCGCGCAAGCTAACGGTTTGAACGTGCCCGTCACCGGCCGCATCGGCGTCATCGTCTACCTGACTGTCGGCGATGGCGAGCCGGATCTCGAGGTGCTCGGACCCGAGGTCACGACGCTCAACGGCCGGCAAGTGCCGACGCTGCGCATCCACAACGGCGGCACCGCGCACGGCCGCATGGGCGGATATCTCACCGGCACCGATGCCAAGGGCATCTCCTATGACTTCACGCCCTCGGATTTCCCGATTCTTCCGCACGAGGTGCGCGAGGTCTTCCTGACGCCCTCCACCGCAACGAACGATCACCCGACGCTCACCTTTCCGGTGACGGTGAAAGGCACGCTCGAGTGGGGCGAGCACAAGACCGAAGTCGACCAGCGATTTGAATGAAACTCCGCTTAACCCTCGCCCGCCGGCTCACGTTCGGCCTGTGCGGGCTGGGCGGACTTGCAGCTTGGAGCACGGCATACGCGCAAGCTTCGCCGTCGGCACCGCCGATGAGCTGGAGTGCCGTCAATCTGCCGGACACGCCCATTTATCAGGATCGATTCATCGCCGGCGGATCTCTCGCTCCCGACATCTCCGCCGGCGACGCCACCACCGGCGACGGCCAGGGCTTGGCGCGGTCGCTGCAAGTCGACGGCGTGGTGAGTGCGCTGAGCTCCCGCGACGGGGGCTCCTCCAGCAACGTGATGGAGAACGGCGTGGTGGTCAAATCTCAATGGGAGACTCAGGGCTACGGCGCGTGGTCGCTCGACGCCTCCGCGCGCACCGGCGGTTCCGACCTCGGTCCATCCGAGCAGGGTCAGGGAGGTGTGATTACTCTGCGTGAACGCGGCATGCCCTTTGACGGGGATTGGTTTGCCGACAACGCCTTGGGCGACATCAACACGCCCGATATCGGGCTGGCGAGGTTTCAACCGCGCTTTCTCTTGCCGACCAGCCCGGTGCAGGGCCTCACGACGGAGTGGCGCGGGCCCGACGGCCTGCAGCTGGTCGCGGGCGGGGGTGTGCCGGGTCTGTACGACGGCATCGAGGTGCCCGATTTCCGCACGCTGGGCGGCTCCACCACCACGGCCGGAGCGCAATGGTCGCCTGCCTCCAACTGGACGGTCGGTGGACAATTGGTCAGCGCCCATGACGTGAACCTGGCCATCGACTCCATCGTCGACAGCCCCGCGCGTCTGTCGTCCACCACGGGCTTGGTGACGGCGGGCTGGCAGGATCGCGGTGACCGCCTTCAGTTCAATCTCTTGGACAGCGAGGTGAGCGGCCAGCCCGATGGCGTCGGAGCCTGGGTCGATGGATCGATCAGCCAGGGAAGGTTTCAACAGAACGCCGGTCTCTTCCGAATCGACCCGAATATGACCTGGGGCAACCAGCCGATCTCCAACGATATGCAGGGCGGCTATTACCGGGTCGATTATCAGAGCCGGCAGTGGCTGGCGGATGCCGGAATCGACGAGGTGCGCTCCGTATCGAACCTCGGAACCGACACGACCTTCCTCACCGGCGATGCCCGCTATCAGGCGTCTCGCGACACCGGCGTCGGCGGCGTCGCCGACGTGAGCCGCACCGACGGCGCCAACGGCTGGTCGCTCGAGGGCTATGTCGATCACTTGAATGCCTGGGGCACGGGCCGCGAGCAGGCGGATTTCGCCGCAACGCCGAACGGCCGGGACACCACGCTCACGCTCAATCAGACCTGGTCGATGCCCGTCGGCGTACGGCTGAGCACCTCGACCTACGTCGAGCGCATCGACGGCGCCATCATCAACGATCTCGAGCAGAACAGCACCGTGCTCGGTCTTGCGGCCGCCGGCGGCGGCCAATTCACCGCTCGGCTGGGCCTCGAGGGCAATGTGCAGTGGGCGGCGGCGGTGCAAGGCCGAGCCGCGCCGGGCGTGTCCGCCAATGTCGCTTTGACCTACCAGATCTCGCGCACTTGGCAGATCCTGGCCACTTACTACGACAGCCGAACCGGCTCCTGGACGCCGCTGACCGTGGTCTCGCCGATCGGGCCGCCGGTTCCGACCGCCGTCCCGGCGGTCGACGAGCGGGGGATATTTCTGACCCTGCGCTATAAACGGGCGTCGGGATCGCACTTCGCGCCGATGGGCGGCGCGCCCGGCACCGGTGCCGGTGAAATCGCAGGTGTCGTCTACCTCGATGCCAACGGCAATCAGCGCTTCGACGCCGGCGAGGCGGGCGTGCCGAACGTCACCGTGGTGCTCGATGGCCGGTTCTCGTCACAGACGGATGCCAACGGTCGATTCGATTTCCCTGCGGTGGCAACCGGGCACCACGTCATTACGGTGATATCCGACAACCTGCCGCTGCCCTGGGCTCTGCCCAACGAGGGACGGATGGATGTCCAGGTCTCGACTCGCGACCGGACCCAGGTCAACATCGGTGCGCTGCGGCCGCGCTAATCGGGCCGCGGCGCGTCGAAGCCCTCCGCCTGGTACACCGTGCGGCCGCCCACGACGGTCTGCAACACCTTCACCTGGGCGATCTCCTCGGACGGGATCTTGAGCGCGTTGCGATCGAGCACGATGAGATCGGCCAGCTTGCCGACCTCCAGCGAGCCCGTGAGGTGGTCTTGATGCAGTTCGTAGGAGGAATTCATGGTGATGGCGCGCAGCACCTGCGCGCGGGACAAGCCCGCATCCTCGCTCAGGCGGCGTCCCGCATATTTCGGCCCGCTTGCCGGAGAGTTGGTACGCGTGACGCCGACCTTGAGAGCGAACCATTCGTCGAGCGAGTCCACGGGCCAATCGCTGCCGTAGGCGATGCGCGCTCCCGCGTTCGCCAAAAACGCGGCGGGCTCCATGTATCTATAGCGCGCCGGGCCCATGTAGTCGCGCGCGTTGTCCACGGTGTCGGAAGCCTGCTTTTCCCACTGGAACGAGAGCACGGGAATCGCGTTCAGCTGCTTGAAGCGGCCGAAGTCCCGGGGATCGACGATCTCATCGTGGGCGATCGCGGCTCGGATATCCTTGTCCGGAAAGCGGGCGCGCAGCGCTTCGACTGCGTCCAGCCCCTCGTGAACGGCCCGATCGCCGTCGGCGTGCATATGCGGCTCGAAACCGGCGCCCGCCACGGCAATGATCAATGCGCGCAACACCGGCGCAGGGAAATACACATCCGGCCCGCGATTCTTGCCCGGCGCCCAGTTCCGGTCGGACCCCGAACCCTGGGGCTCGAAATAAGGCTCCAGCATCGCGCCCGTCAGGGCGGGTGCGCTGATCACTCCGTCGAGAAACATCTTCACGTTGCGGACCGTGAGCGTGGGCGCCGCCTGAACGCTGCCCTGATCGTAGCGGCGCGCCAGCGCCGCCACCGCCGCAACGGCTTTTTCGGGATCCTGGCCTTCGGGCGGCGTGATCAGCACGGCGAAGTGCGCCCGCGCCGTGAGCTCCCCCTCGCGCTCGACGCTCGCGAACGCCGCCAAGGCCGGCGGCAGCGCCATGGCGTCGAGGAAGGTGGTGATGCCCTGCTTGCGCATGGCATCGAGAGCCGCTCGGGCGGATTTGAGGTCGTCGCTCGCCGAGGGCGTCGGCATTTGCTTGGCGACCAAATCCTGGGCCGAGTCCTCGAGAAGCCCGGTGGGATGTCCCTGCGGGTCGCGCCATATCTTGCCCCCGGGGGGCGCCTGCGTGGCGGCCGTGATGCCTGCCAATTCGATGGCGCGGGAATTCACCAGCGCCGTGTGTCCGAAGGAGGACATGACGAAGATCGGTCGCTTGGTCTTGAGCGCGTCCAAAGTCGCCCGCGTCGTCTTGATGCCCGCGGGAATCATGCCTTCTTGGAACCAGTTAACGACCTCGAGCCAGCCATCCGGCTCGCGCGAGCGGGTCTGATCGAGACAGGCCTGGATCTTCGCCTGCATCTCCTCGACGCTCAATTGCACATAGTTCAAATTGCATTTCAGCAGCGCGGCACCGCCCATCAGCGGATGCATATGCCCGTCGACCAATCCGGGCATCAGCATGCGTCCGCGCAGATCGATTTGCCGGGTGTGCGCGCCGATCAGCGATGCGACCCCGGCATCGCTTCCGACATAGACGATTCGGCCGGCGCGAACGGCCAATGCCTCTTGGATGCTGTCGCGCGCATCCACCGTGTACACGAAACCATGGCGATAGACGGTGTTCGCGGGCGCCGAATCGGGAGCCGGCGTCGTGTTCCCTGCCGGCGCCGGCGCGGCGCCCTCCGCAGCGCTCGCGGCCGGCGCCATGGCCGCGTGCGCCGCCAGCAGAATGCCTAGAAAGAGACTCGCATCAAACCGCATTCAACGCTCCTCCGAGATCCGCGATGAGATCATCCGGGTCCTCGATTCCGACCGAAATTCGAATCAGCGCATCGGTGATTCCGATGCGATCGCGGGTCTCCTTGGGAACGCCGGAATGGGTGGTGCTCGCCGGATGCGAGATCAACGTTTCCGTTCCACCGAGGCTCACCGCCAGTTTGATGAACTGCAGCCCATCGAGCAGGCGAAACGCCTCCGCCTCGCCGCCCTTGACCGAAAAACCGAACGTCGAGCCCGCGCTCAGGCATTGGCGCTCGAACACACCCTTGCGCGGATCATCCGCGGCGAGAAATCCGAGATAGTTCACGCCCGCGATCTTGGGATGGGTCCGCAAAAAGCCGGCGACCTGCGCGGCGTTCTGCGCCGACTTGTGCATGCGCAGGGATAGCGTTTCCATCGAGCGCATGATCATCCATGCGGTATTGGGATCGAGTTGAGTGCCGAGCGCGCCGCGCAGCCTCTTGATCGGCTCCACCACGCTGCGCGCCCCGACGACGCCGCCGGCCACCAGGTCCGAATGGCCGCCGACATACTTGGTGAGCGAATACAGCACGAGATCCGCGCCGAGCGGCAGCGGACGCTGGAACACCGGGCCGAGGAACGTGTTGTCCACGAGCACCGGCGGCCGGCCGCCTGCTTGCCGCGCGCCGATCTCGGCCGAGATCTCGCGCATGAGCGCAAGATCCACCAGGCTGTTGGTCGGATTGGCGGGAGTCTCGGTCATGATCAGGCACACTCTGCCGCTTTTCTCTCGCGCGCGAGCGCTCGCGCGCTCCGCGGCGTCCTTGACGGACGCCCGATCGTAGCCCTGCGCAAAGCCCACCGTGCTGACGCCGAAGGCGGGTAACGTCTTCTCGATCAGCGTCTCGGTTCCGCCATACAAGGGCTGGCTCATCAAGATCACATCGCCGGGCCGTACGTATGCGAAGAGCGCGGTCGAGATCGCCGACATACCGCTCGAAAACACCGCGGCGGTTTCAGCCTCCTCCCAAAGAGCGAGCCGATCCTCCAGAACTTCCAGGTTCGGATTGTTGAAGCGCGAATAGACGAGTCCCGCCGCCTGCCCCGCCCGCGGCTCGCGGCGCCCGGACGTATAGTCGAAGAAATCCTTTCCATCCTGGGCGGTTTTGAATACGAACGTGGACGTCAGGAATATCGGCGGCTTGAGCGAGCCCTCGGACAAGGACGGATCGTAGCCAAATCCCATCATCTGGGTCTCGGGCTTCAGCACGTGATCGCCGATTTTGCGTTTATGATATGCGTCGTAGCTCACGTCGCCTCCTATGCATTTCTGCGATGAGCGACAATATAACCCGAAGGGACCGACCGCACGTGTTATTGATCATCATCGCCCTCGCGGCGTTCTCGAGCACCCTTGCCGGCGGGTTGTTGGCCCTCGGCTTGCGCGACAAGCTGCACCTGATTCTCGGATTCAGCGCGGGCGCGGTCATCGGCGTGGCGTTTTTCGATCTGTTGCCGGAATCGCTGGCGCTGGGTTCTCGCTTCCACGGCACGGGCACCCTGCTGTCACTTACCGCGGTCGGCTTTCTCGCCTATCTCGTGCTCGACCGCATCCTGCTCTTTCACGGTGACTCCCTGCCGCGCGGCGCGGTGGGCGCCGGCGTCCTATGCGTGCACAGCTTGCTCGACGGGGTAGCCATTGGACTTGCGTTTCAAGCCTCGAGGAACGTGGGAATCATCGTCGCCATCGCCGTGCTGACCCATGATTTCTCGGACGGCATCAATACCATGAACGTCGTACTGAAGAATCAAGGCGATCGTTCGCGCGCGCTCCCCTGGCTGCTGCTCGATGCGGCGGCGCCCGTGGTGGGCATCGCGGCGACCGCGCTGTTTCATCTGCGCATCGATGGATTCGGGATCGTGCTCGCACTCTTCGCCGGGTTTTTCCTCTACATCGGTGCGAGCGATCTCATCCCCGAGAGCTACCACGCACATCCGAAGTTTCTCACCACCGCGATGACGCTGGCCGGTGCGGCGGTGTTGTACCTCGCCGTGAGCCTCATCGGCTGAGGTCGCACCATCGGCTGAGCCGCGCCGCGATCAGTCCTTGATCGGAGGCGCCGACGGCCCGCTCGTCGCGGCACTTCCCGCGGAGGCGGCCATGATGCTGGCAATCGCCGCCCATTGAGTCAGCGACAAGCTCTCGTGCAGGAAGGCGAGCCCCGAGAGTGCGGCGAGCGCCGGCTCCGCGCTCATCAGGACGCCGAAGGTCCTGGTCGGAATGCGCGTGAGCGCGAACATCTCCAAAGAATACGGCAATGCGCTCGACAACACGGCGACGCCCAAGGCAGCCGGCAGGATCGCCGGATCCAACAGAGATGCTCCGGCCTGCGCCACGCCGATAGGGGCGATCACCAGGGCGCCGACCACGGTGCCCATCGCCGTCGTGGCGCCGCCGTGGGCGGTGCCCGCCTTGCGGCCGAAGACGATGTAGAGCGCCCAGAAAACGCCGGCGCTCAGGGCGAAAGCGATTCCGGCGGCGGAGATCGACTGATGACCCAGAGGCAGCAACGCGAGGAGTCCGAGCGCCGCGAGAGCGATCCAAAGATAGTCCGCCGCCCGATGCGAGGCCGCGATGGCCACCGCCAAAGGTCCCGTGAACTCCAGGGCGACGGCAATGCCGAGCGGTATGCGGTAAAGTGCCGAATAGAAGCAAAAATTCATGCATCCCATCGCCATCCCGTAAACCAGGATGCTGCGGGCTTCCCGCGCCGTCGGACGCAGCCGCCAGGGCCGCCACACCGCCGCGAGAATCACGCTCGCCAATGCGAGCCGCAGCGTCGTTGCTCCCGCCACCCCGGCCACCGGGAACAACCCCTTGACCAGAGCCGCGCCGCCTTGGACGCTGATCATCGCGATGGCGAGCACGCCGACGGGCAGCGCGGGGGAATACGACTTGAACGATGCGGCGGCGGTCACAATAATCCAGGAGTCTTGGCAACGTTGAGATTACCATTGCGCACCCCGTCAGCAGTTCGAATCGATCCGGCGCCGGCCGCCTTGCGGTCGCTCGGCATCTCTCCGCTCGACCGTGCGGTGGTTCCCCGCGACACGGTCGGGCTTGCCCGTTTTCTGCTCGGCAAGATCGTCGTGCGCGAGCTCGGCAAGCGGGTGCTCACCGGTCGCATCGTCGAAACCGAGGCTTACCTCGAGGCTGATCCGGCTTGTCATGCGTTCCGCGGCATGACGCCGCGTAATCGATCGCTTTACCTGGAAGCCGGCCACGCCTATGTGTACCTGTGTTACGGCACCTCGTACATGCTCAACGTGTCGAGCGAAGCCGCCGGCACCGGCGCCGGCGTTCTGCTGCGCGCGTTCGAGCCGCTGTCGGGAATCGAGCACATGCAGCGCGCGCGCAGGATCGAGGCCCTACGCGACCTGGCGCGGGGGCCCGGCCGCCTGGCAGCCGCCCTCGGAATCGACCTGCGGCACGACGGACTCGATCTGTGCCGCCGCGGACCCTTGTGGATCGGCGACGACGGAGCATCGGTCGCGGCGATCGGCGAGAGCGTGCGCATCGGCCTCACCAAGGGCGCGGAGGCGCGGCTGCGGTATTTCGTGGCGGGCAATGGCTTCTTGAGCGGCCCGCGCACCCTTAACGCCGCGACGCCTCCGGCCCGCGTCCGCAATGCCGCCGGGACGAAGCATTGAATCCGATCGCCGAGCGCTTGAGCACGCAGCCCGTCATCGTGTTGGACGGGGCGCTTGCGACCGAGCTCGAGCGGCGCGGCGCGGACCTGCGCGACCCGCTGTGGTCGGCCAAGTGCCTGATCGAATCGCCCGAGATGATTCGCGCCGTGCACATGGATTACTTCAAGGCCGGGGCGGACGTCGCGACCACGGCCACCTACCAAGCGACCTTCGAGGGTTTTGAGCGCCGCGGCATCGAATGGGAGCGGGCCGCGCGCCTGATGCGCGATGCGGTTGCGCTTGCGGCGGACGCACGCGATGAGTTCTGGGCGGAACCCTCCCACCGGCGATCCCGCGGCCGTCCGCTCGTGGCGGCCTCCATCGGACCTTACGGCGCGATGCTGGCGGACGGGTCCGAATATCGGGGACGGTACGCCGTGAGCGATCGGGCGCTGGCCGAATTTCATCGCCCGCGCCTCGAGGTCTTGGCGCAGTCCGGCGCGGATCTCATCGCGTGCGAAACACTGCCGTGCCAGCGCGAGGCTCTGGTTCTGGCTCGGCTCCTCCAGGAGTTTCCGGCGGTCAGCGCTTGGATCAGCTTTTCGTGCCTCGACGGGGCACGCAATTCGCAGGGAGAGGAGATCGCCGATTGCGCAGCCGCCCTGCGCGGGCATGATCAAGTATTGGCGCTCGGCGTCAATTGCACCCCGCCGCAGTATGTGACCGAACTCCTGAAGAGAATGCGGGAGCGCGCGGACAAACCGCTCATCGCGTACCCGAATTCCGGAGAGGGTTACGATGCCGGGTCGAAGCGATGGGTCGGCAACGCGGATTGCCTGCGAATCTCGGATTACGTTCGTGACTGGTATGGCGCGGGAGCGCGCCTCGTCGGCGGCTGCTGCCGCAGCACTCCCGAGGACATTCGCGAGATCTGCGCGAGGACGCGCTTGCTCGGAAGCTCAGTGATCTGAGAAGTGGGGCTCCCGCTTCTCGAAGAACGCCCTCACGCCTTCGACGCAGTCCTGGGTTTCGAGCGTCATCTCCTGCGCACTGCGCTCGGCTCGCAGCTGTTCCTGCAAGGAGTTGTCGAACGTCGAAGCATGGAGAGAGCGAATCTGACCGAGCACGGCACAGGGACCGGAGGCCAGCTTGTGGGCGACCTCCTGAGCCCGCGCCTGAACCTGTCCATCCGGCGCGACGGCATAAGCCAATCCCCAGTCGAGGGCCATCTTGGAGTTGATTTTTTCCGCGAGCATCAAGGCCGCGAGCGAACGGCCGCCGCCGATGCGCCTCGCCAGATGAAAAGTGATGCCGGCGTCCGGCACCAGCCCTAAGCGAGCGAAGGACGGGCAGAAATACGCGCTCTCTCCGACGATGATGATGTCGCTTGCGAGCGCCAGGCTCATGCCCCCGCCGACCGCGGCCCCGTTCACGGCGGCGATGATCGGAAAGCGGAAGCCGCTGAGCCGCGTGATCAGGGGATCCATGAAACGGCGCATTTCGAAGTGCGCGCGTTGTCTCGCTTGGCGGGTATTGAGGTCCACCGAGTGCAGATCGAGGCCGCTGCAAAAGACATCGCCGCTGCCCGTGAGGACCACCGCGCGCGCGCCCCCCTCGCCCTTCTGAATTTGATCGAGCGCGAGATGCAACGATCGAATGATGGAGATATCGATGGCATTGCTGACTTGGGGCCGTTGGATGCTCAACGTCGCGACGCCGTCGGAGACCGTGACGGATAGTGAATTCATGCGCTCACCCTCCCGCTTTGGCGACACCCGGCACCGCCAACATATGTCAACTGGCCAATCTCACTCCCCATGATGATGCGCCCGCCGCGGCGTCCCTGCAATATGGGGACCGGCCGCACCCCGGCGCGGCGCTCCTCGAAAATTACTGCGCCGCACCCGCGCGGATCAAGGTAATCGGCGGCGGTTTGCTCGCGAGCGTCGTCGATTTGCCCGCGGTGAAAACGACGGCGCCCGCGGCTCGCTAGCCGGCACGGGCGCTCGATTTGGACGATCGAGAGAGCTATCGCCTCAGGGCTTCTCGCCTTCCTTCCGCTCGGGCGGCGCCTTCGGCTTCGCTTTCGGTGCAGCCTTCGGCGGCGTGGCTGCCGGGTGAGCCGCGGTGGCCGGCGCGTTGGCTTGCGGATGCACGGCGCCATTGACCGGCGCGTGCGCCCCGGGAGCGGCAAAGGCCGCGCGCGGCGGCGCTCCCCTCGCGCCCACGACACCCGGGCCATTGAACGCCGCTGGGCGCGCCGTTGCGGCGATCGGCGGGTGGCCGCCGTTCGCTTTCGCGGCAAGCTGCGGATTTCGCACCGCTTCGGTCACATGCTGCCGTTGCGCCGGCGTGGCCGGCACGTGAGTTTCCGACATCGCCGCCTTCTCTTGCGGCGTCGGTTTCGCCGCAACGCCGCCCGGGCCTCCGTTGTAGCTCACCTTGTTGACCGTGACATTGTTGACGGTGACGTTGTTCACATAGGTGTTGTGGATGACCGTGGTGTTCACGTGCACGACGGCGGTGTTGTACGAGAAAGAGTTGCCGACCCAGCGGCCGCCGACGAAGCCGACGCCCAGGTAGCCGAAGCCGTAGGGAACGCCACCGTAGAATCCGATGTGCGGACCCCAGTAGCCCTCGTGGAATATGTATACGCCGCCCGCGAAACCCCAATAACCGGGAGTCCAAAGCACTCCGACCTGCGGAGGCGCGACCCACGTGCCGGGGATCCAGTAGTAGCCTGCCGTCGAATACGCCCAGTAGCCCGGCGTCCACAGCCACCCGTCCTGGGGACACGGCGGCTGATCGTAATCAGGGAGCGGAGGCGGCGCCTCGGTGGCCTGTACTTCGACCACCGGTGCCGCCGCGGGCGGAGGTGGAGGCGGCGGCGGCGCGTAGTAGGGGCGCGGCGGTGGGGGCGGACCCGGCACTCGAACCGTGGCGACGCAGCCCGCGAGCAAACTCCCTGCAGCCAACGAGCACAGCAGTGCCCTGCGAGCCGTCGGCTTGGTGAAAAATTCGGGCAATGATTTGCGCATGTTTCTGCCTTGATTGGTTATCCGTGGCAGCGTAATAAGACGCCGCTGGTAACTCATATAACGCCACAGTCTGAAACACAGGTAGCTCTGTGAAGAGAATGTAACGCGTACCACGGCGCCCTGTCGCCGTCCGACGACAGGATCGAATGTCGATGCCTACTCATCCACGGGGCGATTCATCGTCTCGGGAAGAAACAAAAGCCCGACCACGACGGTGATGCCGGCCACCACGATCGGATACCAAAGTCCGTAATAGATGTCGCCGGTCGCCGCGACCATCGCGAACGCCGTCGTCGGCAAAAATCCTCCGAACCAGCCGTTGCCGATGTGATAAGGCAGCGACATGGCGCTGTAGCGGATGCGGGCGGGGAACAACTCGACTAACAACGCGGCGATCGGCCCGTACACCATGGTCACGTACAGCACGAGAATGAACAGTATGAGTACCACCATGGGCTTGTTGATGCTCGCCTTGTCCGCTTTCTCCGGATAGCCCACCGCGGACAGCGCCGCCTTCGCGGCATTCTGGAATTCCGTGATCGCGGTCTTGCGCTCTGTGCCCTGCACGGCTCGCGGATCCGGCGCGGTGAGCGTCGCGGCTCCGGCTCGAATCTGGGCGACCGTTCCGGCGGGAGCGTCGATTCGTTGATAGGAAACGCCCGCCTTGGCGAGGAAGCTCTTCGCGATATCGCAGGAGGTCGAATCGAATTTGTTCTTGCCGACGGGATCGAATTGAAACGAGCACTGGGCGGGATCGGCTATCACGGCCACGGGTGCAGTGGCCTGTGCGGCGAACAACGCGGGGTTCGCATAGTGGGTCAATGCGTGGAACAGCGGGGAATAGGTGAACATCGCGAGCAGGCACCCCGCGAGGATGATCGGCTTGCGCCCGATTCGATCGGACATCCAACCGAAAAAAATGAATGCCGGCGTGGCGAGAGCGAGTGCGATCGCGGTCAATATGTTGGTGGTGGCGCCGTCGACGCGAAGCACACGCTCCAAAAAGAACAATGCGTAGAACTGTCCCGTGTACCAAACCACCGCCTGTCCCATGACGGCTCCGAGGAGCGCGATCAGCACGATTTTCAGATTGCCCCACCGGCCGAAAGCCTCCGAGAGCGGTGCTTTGGAAGTGGTGCCCGCTTTTTTCATGTTCGTGAAAACCGGACTTTCGTCCAGCTGCATGCGGATCCAGAGCGACACGACCAACAGCACCAAGGAGATCAGGAACGGTATGCGCCATCCCCACGCCTTGAAGCTGTCCTCTCCCATTGCCGTGCGTGTGCCGATGACGACGAGCAGAGCGGCGAACAGGCCGAGCGTGGCCGTGGTTTGAATCCAGCTGGTGTAGAGGCCGCGTTTTCCTTGCGGCGCATGCTCGGCGACGTACGTTGCCGCCCCGCCGTATTCTCCGCCCAGAGCGAGGCCTTGCAGCAACCGCAGCGCCACGAGGGCGATCGGCGCCGCGACTCCTGCGGAGGCGTAGCTCGGCAACAGCCCCACGAGGAAGGTCGCGACGCCCATGAGGCTCATGGTGATGAGAAACGTATGCTTGCGTCCGACGAGATCGCCCAGGCGCCCGAACACGAGCGCGCCGAAGGGGCGCACCGCGAAACCCGCGGCAAAGGCCGCCAATGCGAAGATGAACCCGGTTACTTCGTTGACCCCGGAGAAGAACTGGGCGGTGATGATGCTCGCGAGCAGTCCGTACAGATAAAAGTCGTACCACTCGAACACGGTACCGAGCGACGAAGCGCCGATGACCAGCCATTGGTTCTGCGCCGGTTTATCCTGGATGCGCGGTGATCCCGCGATCGCGGCCGTATTATTCATGCCCTTCCCCCCCCCTCTTATGACGATCGATCAGTGCGCGGGCGGCCCCGCGGCGCTCGGCGAAGCGCCCGCGGCGGGTCGCCCTGCGGCCACGATCGCGCGCAGCTCCTTGAGCTTCGCCTTGATCACGGCCGCGTTCTCCGGACCCATACGAATCAGCAATTTCTGGCCCGCCGGCAGCGCCTCGAGTGTGGCATCCGCGAACGTGTACATCACGTTGGGGCGCGTCAGCTCGATCGGCCCGGCGACCTCCGGTGCCGCGAGCAATGAATCGATCGCCGCGACCAGCCGGTCGTTGAAATATCCGTTGGGATAGCCGAGATCCTGATAGGCGCTCTGAAACAGCGGATAGAAGCGCAGATACACGTCGGCGACCCGCTGCATGTCGAGCTTGCGCAGGGCATTCACCATGGGCTCGTAACGCGCATAATTCTTGGGATCGAGCGTGGAGTGAACCTCGTCGCCATCCGCCAGGAACGGTCCTCCGGGCGATACCGTCGGCCGCTTCGCCGCAGGGGCCTTTTGCCGGGGCAAGTTATCGATGGTGACCACGAGATGGCGCACGATGCTCTCGGGCACGAGGTATTGCATGGCCTCGTTGCCCAGCGCTTCTCCAAGCGCATCCTTGATCGCGGGGTCGCTGTCGTTCAACGCGGGCAGAGGTGCCGTTGCCGCCGACGGCGAGCTCGGCACGGGATTCTCGATCGCCGGCGGCGAAGCGGCCGCGGACGGCGCGGGATTCACGGCGGCCGCCGGGTGCGAAAGCTCAGCATTGCGCTTGTGGAAGTAGTAGGCCGCGCCCATCCCGGCCGCCACCACCACCACCGCGACCCCGATCATCGGCTTGTTGACCATCGACTCTCCGGCGCTTGAGTGCCCATGTATTCTCGCGCAATCCCGCGAAAAAAGCAGCGGCGGCCCGCCGACGTGCGTTCCGTGCAGCCGGCGGCTCGCTCGCGCCCGCTCAGCCGGCCTTCGCCATTCGGATCTGAAGCTCCTTGCGCCGGTAATCGATGATCAACGTATCCAGTGTCCCGAGGGCATCCATGCCGACCATGATGGCGGGCTCGCTGGTGTAGCGCCAATGCCTGAAGATGTAAACGTCGGCGAACGTCACGCCGTAGTCGTGTATTTGGATCGGTCCCATGATGATTGCCGGCGTAGCGATGAGCTCGCCCTTCTCAATGGCCAACGTCGCGCCCACGATCTCATCCGGCTTGCCGCGAAACCCGAGATTGTGCTCGGCGAGCGCGTTGCGAAGCGCGACGTTCCCGATCGTGGCCTGGCCGCCCGTGTCGATGATCGCTTTGGCGGCGACACCCCCGACTTTGCAGTCGATGACGATCAACTGTTCGTGGACCAGCTTGAACGGCACCGTCAGGAATCCCCGCGCCGAGCGCTCGGCGCGTGAAAAGGTGATGGATATCTGATCGTGGCGGAAATCGATGAAGATGCGTTTGTTCTTGAGACCATCGGAGCCCAGGAAGCCTTCCGCTCCGCCCAAGGCGTCGGGCACGATGGGCAGAAGCGCCGAGTCCACCGCAAGGTCGCCGACGGTGAGCGTATCGACTCTGATCGCGGGCACGTCGGCAGAGCCCGTTACCCCGCGCAGCATGACGTGCGGCGAGGCATTGGTAGGGATGCCGAGAGCCAGCGCGACCATCGCGGTGACGCCTGAGCTGCTCGCACCCGTATCGAGCACCAAACGGAACGGCCCGCGGCCGTTGATGAGTACCGGAGCCCAGATTCGGCCGATCTGATCCCGCCGGGTGGGCGCTACGTACCGCGGCTCGCTTGTCTGCACCATGATCTCGGCGAGCTGATCGATGGCCTCCGCCGTCGCCGTCGCGGGCGCGACCGTGGGCGAGCCCACCGCCGGGGGAACCGCCTGCACCGTTCCCGGGGCTTTTTCCGGAGACAAACCGAGGGTGAGCGCGACGATCGTTGCCACTGCAGCGATTCTCACCCGATGTGAAGGGTTGGCCGGCTCTGGTCCGTCGCTCATGGCGTGGCGCCTCCCCCGATGTCCGACTCGTGCGACTCATCGCTCGCCCTGGGCGGCCGCGCCTTTGCTCGGGCGGCCAGGGAATCTCCAACACCCCTATCTTATACGCGCCGGCTCATTCGGGCATCACGAGGTGGCTCCGCCCGCGGACGGAGCCAGGCGCTTGCTGCAAAGCGATAGTCAATGGCCTGCGAGGGTTCTCACGTGCGCGGCGGCGCTTCGTCCCAAGGCTCCCAGGTGGTAGCCGCCCTCCAGCATCGACACGATGCGCTTCTCGGAATGGCGCTCGGCCAGCGACATGAGCTCGCGTGTCATCCATTCGTAGTCCGCCTCCACCAAGGCCAGTCCGCCCAAGAGATCCTCGCGGTGCGCGTCGAAACCCGCCGAGATCAGGATCATCTGCGGCTTGAACTCATCGAGTGCCGGCAGCCATGTCTCCTTGAGCGCCCGCCGCGCGGCGACACCGTCGCTGCCCGCCGGGAGCGGAACGTTGAACATGTTGGGGGCAGGACTGTCCGCGCCGCTCCCCGGATAGAAAGGATGCTGAAAGAAGCCGGCCATCACGACCCGCTTGCGCCATTCGGGGACGCTGAACATGTCTTCGGTCCCGTTGCCGTGGTGCACGTCGAAATCGACAATGGCCACCCGCTCTAGCCCTTTGACCTCGAGCGCGTACGCGGCTGCGACGGCGACATTGTTGAAGATGCAAAAACCCATGGAGCGAGAGGGCGTGGCGTGATGCCCGCAAGGCCGCACCGCGCAGAAGGCGTTTTGCGATCTGCCCGCCATTACCTCGTCGACCGCGAGCACGCCGGCGCCCGCCGCCCGACGCGCCGCCCCGAGGCTCGAGGGATTCATGGCCGTGTCGGGATCGAGTTGCACGTAGCCCTCTTTGGGCGCGTGCTCGAAAATCAAATCGACATAGGCCGCGCGATGCACGCGCTTCAGATCCTTCCGGTCGGCGCGCGGCGCCTCCAGGCAGCGCAGCTCGGTCAAAATGCCGCTGGTGCGTATGTGCTCGTTCACCGAATTGAGGCGGTCGGGATTCTCCGGATGGCCGGCGCCCATTTCGTGCCGCAGACATTCAGCGTGAGTGATGTAGGCTGTCGTCATCGGTTTTCCTCGCGGCAAAAGTCTACGCGAAACGGCGCGCCGGGACCATTTGGCGCCGGCGGATTGCGGTACGATGAACGGCATCCGACGAGATAACGAGGATTGCGATGGCGAACATACCCGCTGAAATGACCGTGATCGAGATCGCCGCACCGGGCGGTCCGGAGCAACTGAAACCCGCGCGCCGCCCTACACCCAAGCCGGGGGAGGGTGAAGTGCTGGTGCGCGTCGCCGCCGCGGGCGTCAACCGCCCGGACGTCATGCAGCGGGAAGGCCGCTATCCGCCGCCGCCCGGAGCGTCCGATATCCCCGGACTCGAGATCGCAGGGGAAGTCGTCGCGATCGGTCCCGGCGCGTCCGGCGTCGCGGTCGGCGACAAGGTCACAGCCTTGTTGGCGGGCGGCGGGTATGCCGAATACGCGCTGGCGGCGGCGCCTCTCTGCCTGCCCGTGCCGAAGAATCTCAGCATGGTCGAGGCGGCGGCGGTGCCGGAGACCTTCTTCACGGTGTGGACCAACCTGTTCGACCGCGGCGGCTGCAAGGCCGGCGATACGGTCTTGATCCACGGCGGCACCAGCGGCATCGGAACGACCGCCATACAGCTCGCCGCGGCCTGGGGAACGACCGTTTATGCGACCGCGGGCAGCGCCGCCAAGGCTCGCTTCTGCGAACGCCTCGGCGCGGCGCGCGGCATCGACTACCACAGCGAGGATTTCGTCGCCGTAGTGCGCGATGCCACCGGGGGTAAGGGCGTGGATTTGATTCTCGACATCGTGGGCGCGAACTACCTCGCCCGGAATTTCGAGGCCGCCGCGGTGGAAGGCCGCATCGTGGTCATTTCGCTGATGGGTGGGGCGCGGACCGAGATCAACCTGAACACCATCCTGAGCAAGCGGCTCACGCTGACCGGCTCGACACTGCGCATACGCAGCGTCGCTCAGAAAGCGCTGGTCGCCGAGGGCGTGCGCCGCAATGTGTGGCCGCTCCTCGCCGAGGGCCGCGTAAAGCCCGTCATCCATGCGACATTTCCGCTCGATCAGGCCAGCGAGGCGCATCGGTTGATGGAGAGCTCGCAGCATATCGGCAAGATCGTGCTGACGACGTAGCCCAAGGTCAATCGCCCTCGCCCGGCCGGGGGGTCCGGCCGGGCCGAGCGCGCCGGGCGCAATGCTTGCGCCCGGCGCGGTGCCGGCATCCTAGAAAAGGCCGACTACGCGCCCCTGCGCGTCGATGTCGATTTTGTCGGCGGACGGAACCTTCGGCAGTCCCGGCATGGTCATCACATCGCCGCATACCGCGACGATGAATTCCGCACCGGCTGCGAGGCGCACTTCACGGATGTTGACGATGTGGCCGCTCGGCGCGCCCCGCGCGCCCGGGTCGGTCGAGAACGAATACTGCGTCTTCGCGATGCAGACGGGATAGTGCCCGTATCCGTCCTTCTGCAGCTTGTCGATCTGCGCACGGATCTTGGCATCGGCCGCGATGTCCGCCGCACCGTAAATCTTCGAGGCGACGGTCTTGACCTTGTCCCAGAGCGTCTGGTTCTCGTCGTAGACGAAGCTGAAGTTCGACTTTCCGGCCTCGATCAGCTCCACCACTTTCTTGGCCACGTCGGTCGCACCCGCGCCGCCCTCGGCCCAGTGCTTCGCGGTGACCAGCGGTACGTTGAGCGAGGCCATCTTCTTCGCGAGCAAGTCGCTTTCCGCCTGGGTGTCCGCGGTGAACTGGTTCACCGACACCACGCAGGGCAGGCCGTAGTGGTTGCGCACGTTGTTCACGTGGCGCTCGAGATTGGCGATGCCCTTTTCGAGCGCGGCCAGGTTCTCGGTGTTGATCTGCTTGAGGTCGCAGCCGCCGTGGTACTTCAGAGCGCGGATGGTCGCGACGATCACCACCGCCGAGGGGCGGAGTCCCGACTTGCGGCACTTGATGTCGATGAACTTCTCGGCGCCGAGGTCCGCGCCGAAGCCCGCTTCGGTGACGACGTAATCGGCAAGCTTCAACGCCGTCGACGTGGCCAGCACGGAATTGCAGCCGTGCGCGATGTTGGCGAACGGACCGCCGTGGATGAAGGCGGGATTGTTTTCGAGGGTCTGCACCAGATTCGGCTTGAGAGCCTCCTTGAGCAGCACGGTCATGGCGCCCTGCGCATTGAGATCCTTGGCCCGGATCGGCGAGAGGTCGCGGCGGTAGCCGACCACGATGTTGCCGAGTCGCTGCTTCAGATCCTCGAGATTGCGCGACAGGCAGAAGATGGCCATCACTTCGGAGGCAACCACGATGTCGAAGCCGTCCTGCCGTGGGAAACCGTTGCCGGGGCCGCCCAGCCCGACGGTGATATCGCGCAACGCGCGATCATTCATATCCACCACGCGCTTCCACGCGATGCGACGCACGTCGAACCCGAGCTCGTTGCCGTGATGGATGTGATTGTCGATCAGGGCGGAGAGCAGGTTGTGCGCGAGGCCGATGGCGCCGAAATCGCCTGTGAAGTGCAGATTGATGTCTTCCATCGGCACGACCTGAGCGAAGCCGCCGCCGGCCGCCCCGCCCTTCATGCCGAATACCGGGCCGAGGCTCGGTTCGCGCAGACAGATGACGGCCTTTTTGCCGATCTTGTTCAAGGCATCGCCGAGTCCCACGGTGGTCGTGGTCTTGCCCTCGCCCGCGGGCGTCGGAGAGAGCGCGGTCACCAGAATCAGCTTGCCGTCCGGTTTGTCCTTGAGGCTGTCGATGTAATCGAGCGCGATCTTGGCCTTGTAATGGCCGTAATTCTCGACGCTCGAGGCCGGAATGCCGAGCCGGGCCGCGATCTCGGAAATCGGCTTCATGGTTGCGCTTTGGGCAATCTCTATGTCGGAACGCACGTTTAACTCCCCCAATTGACGGTGATTAGTGGATGCCGTGCGATTGCACGACAGGCGATGGGCGCTGCCCGGTGAAATAGCGGCGCGCAATATAACACGCGTCGGCGGACGCGCCGGTGCGGCTGCGATCAGCCACCGAGAATGGTGCCGATGGTCAGGCCGGTTTGCGCGCAGAACTCGGGTGCCGGGAGCTTCTTGCCGTCGTCCGGCTTGAGCGTCGACACTTCGATCTGACCGCCCTGCGTGCTCACGAAGATGCTGCGCTCGCCGATGTCCGTCACCGCGCCGATCTTGCCCTTGACGGCGGAGAAGGTGCGCGCCGGGTGCTTCCTCGCTTCCAGGATCCGGAGCTTCTTGCCGTTGTGGGTGGTCCATGCACCCGGTGCGGGAATGCAGCCTCGAATCAGGTTGTAGACTTGATCGATGTGATTGTGCCAGTTGATCTTGGCTTCGGGGTCGCGGCACCAGCCTTCGTAGCTCGCCTGCAACTCATCCTGGATGGTTTCCTTGGCCCGTCCGCTCATGACGAGATCGGCGGCCTCCTTCATCGCCTCGACTCCGAGCGGAAACAGGCGGTCGAAATAGACGGTTCCGAGCGTATCGTCCGGCGCAATCAGCGTTTCCTTCTGCAAAATCACCGGCCCCTCGTCCAGACCGTCGCTCGGACGGAATATGGTGAGTCCCGTGCGCGTGTCGCCGTGGATGATGGGCCAGTTGATCGAACTCGGACCCCGATATTTGGGCAGGAGCGAGGGGTGATATTGAATCATCCCCCGCCGCGGAATGCTGGTGAACTCCTGCGGCGCGAATTGCAGGACATACGCCATGATGCCCAGATCCACATCGAGACCACGCAGGGCATCGAGGGCCTCGGGCGTCTTGAGCGACGGGAATTGAAACAGCCGCACCCCGCGCTCCTCGGCGCCCGCACGCAGGGGATCCGGCGGAGTGCCGGGCTTGTCGGGCGTGCAAAATACACCCGCGACCGTATCGCCCCGATCCAGGAACGCGTCCAGCACCGCTTTTCCGAACTTCTGCTGGCCAATGATGGCAATTCGCATTTTTTGTTCACTCCCCCAGGTCGATCCGACGCCTAATGCCCGAACCAGGTCGCCACCCCTCGCTCATAGGCGTGGGGCCGCCAAGTACCCTACAGATATCTCATATATCATAGACTGAGTTCCGACGGTACACTTCAGTAAAAGCGTGCGCTCGGAGCCCTGGCCGGTAATATATCCACCCTGGCGCGCGCGCCGGATCCCACAGCCCTGCGTAAGGAGTTTTCAATGGCTGGTCGTAATTTCCTGTTCGTACCTGGTCCCACCAATGTGCCTGATCGCGTCCTGCGCTCCATGGCGGTCGCGATGGAAGATCACCGCTCACCCATCTTCCCCGAGCTCTCCAAGGCGTGCCTTTCGGGCCTGAAACCGATCTTCAAGACCAGCAGCGGCACTCCTTTCATTTTTCCGTCCTCGGGCACCGGGTGCTGGGAAGCGGCGCTCACCAACTGCCTGAACACCGGCGACAAGGTGCTGGCCTCGCGGTTCGGCCAGTTCAGCCATCTGTGGATCGACATGTGCCAGCGCCTGGGTTTCGAGGTCGAGATTCTCGATACGCCGTGGGGCGAGGGCGCGCCGATCGAGCGCTATCTCGCCTCGCTCGCGGCCGACAAGCAGCACAAGATCAAGGCCGTTCTCGTGTGTCAGAACGAGACCGCCACCGGCGTGACCAGCGACGTGGCAGCCCTGCGCCAGGCGTTGGACAGCGTCAAGCATCCTGCGCTTCTGTTCGTGGACTCGGTGAGCGCGCTCGCGAGCATCGACTTCCGAATGGACGAGTGGGGCGTCGACGTCTGCGTCAGCGGTTCGCAGAAAGGGTTGATGCTACCCGCCGGTCTCGGCATCACGTGCGTAAGCCAGAAAGCGCTCGAAGCCGCCAAGAAGGCGACCGCGCGACGCTGCTACTTCGATTACGCCGATATGGTTCAAGCCAACGCGTCGGGATATTTCCCCTACACTCCGGCCCTGCCCATGCTCTACGGCCTGCGCGAAGCGCTGGCGATACTGGCCGAGGAGGGCCTCGAGAACGTGTTCCAGCGTCACGCCTACCTCGCGGGGGGAACGCGCGCCGCGGTGATGGACGGCTGGAAGCTCAAGCTGTGCGCGGTCGCTCCGAAGTGGTACTCCGACACGGTCTCGGCGGTCATGGTCCCCGAGGGCATCAACGGCGCCGACGTCATTTCGCGGGCTTTCAAGCGCTACAACCTCGCGCTCGGCGCGGGACTGTCGAAGGTGGCGGGCAAGTTGTTCCGCATCGGCCACCTCGGCGATCTCAACGAACTGATGCTGCTGGGAGCAATCGCCGGCGCCGAACTGGCGATGCTCGACGTCGGCGTCAAGATCGAGCCGGGGAGCGGCGTGGCGGCAGCCCAGAACTACTGGCGCAAGCACGCGCCCGCCGCCCAATCGAACACCGAGGCGGCGAAAGGTAAAGCCGCGTGACCCAGCGTGTCGTTTTCCTGGATCGCGCCTCGCTCAAGGCGACGGTGCGCAAGCCCGCGTGCGCGACCGAGTACGTGGAATACGAGAAGACCTCGGTCGAAGAGATCGTGCCGCGGCTCGCGGGGGCCGAGGTTGCCATCGTAAACAAGGTTCCGATGCGCGCGCCCACGCTGGAGAAACTTCCGAAGCTCAAGCTGATCGCGGTCGCGGCAACCGGCTACGACGTCGTGGATGTGGCGTATTGCAAGGCGCACGGCATCGCTGTTGCGAATATCCGCAACTACGCGGTCCATACGGTGCCCGAACACGCGTTCATGATGATCCTGGCGCTGCGCCGGAATCTTCTCGCCTATCGGCAGGATGTGGAGAACGGCGTCTGGAACAAGTCGGACCAATTCTGCTTCTTCACCCACCCCATCGGCGATTTGCACGGTGCCACTCTCGGTATCGTCGGCGAGGGAGCGATCGGCCAGGGGACCGCGGCGATCGGCCGCGCCTTCGGCATGCGGGTGCTGTTCGCGGATCACGCGCCGCCCAAGATGGACGGGGTGACGTTTACTCCGCACGAACAGGTGCTGGCCGAGTCGGACGTGATCTCGCTTCACTGCCCGCTCATGCCCTCGACCCGGAATCTGATCGACCTCGCGGCATTCCGCAAGATGAAGCGCACCGCGCTCCTCATCAATACGGCGCGCGGCGGATTGGTGGATGAGGCGGCGCTGATTCAGGCACTCGACGAAGGACTGATCGGCGGCGCGGGGTTCGACGTGCTGACCGCCGAGCCGCCGAAGAACGGACATCCGCTGCTCGATGTGCGCCGGCCCAATTTCATTCTTACGCCGCACATTGCATGGGCCTCGGACGACGCCATGCAGTTCCTAGCCGACCAGTTGATCGATAATATCGAGCACTGGGCGGCCGGCAAGCCACAACATCTCGTGACTTGAGCCGGCGCGCGGGGGGAGTGCGCGTTCTACGATGACCAAGAAATTACTGTACCAGCTGGATACGGATCCATTGCCCGCGGTTTTCGACAACGTGGTGGCGTACGACGGCGGCGCGGACCATATCACGGCCTACGGCGGCGTGACCGCGGCCAATGTCGGCGGACTGGTCGAAGGCGCGATATTCACGCGCGGCCCCAAGGACAAGAAGAACACCGCGATATTCATCGGCGGCGGCAACATGGCCGCCGGCCAGGCATTGCTCGGCGCCGTGCAGGCCAAGTTCTTCGGCAAGTTTCGCGTCTCGGTCATGTTCGACTGCAATGGCTCGAATACCACGGCCGCGGCGGCGGTCGCGTGGCTCGCGCACGGGCGATCGCTCCGCGGGAAGCGCGCCGTGGTGCTCG
>Ga0187887_10000138_pt1 | contig 72127 bp, 60 predicted proteins | sample June2016WEW_7_10_FD_132977 | JGI IMG/M metagenome (GOLD analysis project Ga0187887, IMG submission 132977) | Peatland microbial communities from SPRUCE experiment site at the Marcell Experimental Forest, Minnesota, USA - June2016WEW_7_10 | ecosystem: Environmental > Terrestrial > Soil >... | reverse complement strand
GTCGGGCGTATAGCTCGCCTCTCGGTCGAAGTCCAGCATGGAGAGCGGCGTTGCGCCGTTGCCGTAGAGGCTGGTGTCCGCATAGGTGTAGCTCAGATCGATGTCGGTCTTGTCGTTTTGCCAGCCCACCTTGCCGAAGCCTTGATACACGCGCGTGGGCGAGAGCGCACGCCATCCCGTGTCGTCGAAATAGTTGCCGGTGAGGAAATAATCGAAGTCGCCGAATTCTCCGCCGGTCTCGCCCTGGATGACCCGCCGCCCGAACGAGCCGCCATACGCCTCGAACTCGGTGCCCGGGTTGTCGTGCCCGCTCTTGGTATGGACCGACAGCGCGCCGCCCAGCGTGTTCAAGCCGAACACCGGATTGGAGCCCGACATCAAGGTCACCGTCGAGATGGCGGACTCCGGAATCAAATCCCAATTCACGGTGTCGCCGAAAGACTCATTGACCCGCACCCCGTCGACGTAAACGGACAACCCTTCCGGCGTCCCGAGGAGCGGCGAGGCGGTGAATCCGTGGTAATTGATGTCCAGCTGGAACGGATTGTCGGCGCTCTCGCTGACGTTGACGCCGCTGAAATTCTCGTTGAGGTAGTCCGCAAGCTCGACCGTCTGCTGCCGCTGCATGTCCGCGCTGTCGCCCGTCTGCACGTTCGAGGGAATCTGATTCATGGGCAAGCCGAGACCCGACAGCGGCGTGTTGGCGATTACCGTGACCTGAGGCAGCTCCTGGGCGGTCGCCGGATTGCTGGGCGGCGCGGCGGACGGCCCCGATTCCGCCCGCACCAGCATGGGCAACAGGACGGCCGCCACGCACGCGGCGTAGGTGGCCAGGCTGTGCCTCGAGAGCGCAGGGCGTTCGAATTTTACTTGCGCATGCGCCATCGCTATCTTCCTGGTCCGGGGATCATACATGCCCTTGGGAGAATCTCTTGTCCGACCGTCCGAATTTCTTGATTCTCATGGCCGATCAGCTCACCGCGCGCGCGCTTCCCGCCTACGGGAACCGCATCGCCAAGACGCCGAATATGGACGCTCTGGCCGAATCGGGCGTGGTGTTCGACTCTTTTTATTGCAACAGCCCGCTGTGCGCGCCCTCGCGCTTCTCTTTTCTCTCCGGCCGCCAGGTGTCGGCCATCGGGGCTTACGACAATGCCGCCGAATTCCCTTCGCAGATTCCCACGTTCGCGCATTATTTGCGCGCTGCCGGGTACCAGACCGTGCTGAGCGGCAAGATGCATTTTTGCGGCGCGGATCAACTGCACGGCTTCGAGGAGCGGCTGACCACCGACATCTATCCCGCGGATTTCGGCTGGACGCCGGACTGGAGCCGATTCGAGGAGCGGCCGAGCTGGTATCACACCATGGACTCGGTGACCCAGGCGGGCCCCTGCGCACGCACCAATCAGATCGACTTCGACGACGACGCCGCCTTCCAGGCGCGGCAGAAGATCTTTGACCTCGCGCGCAGCAGGGATCGGCGCCCGTTCTGCATGGTCGCCTCGCTCACCCATCCGCACGATCCGTACGTCATCCCGCAGAGCTACTGGGACCGCTACACCGGCGTCGAGATCGACATGCCGCGCGTGGCCGGCTCCCCGGACCGGCTCGATCCGCATTCGCGGCGCCTGCGTCACGTCATCGGGCTGGACCTTGAGCCCGTGAGCGATGCGCAGGTGCGCGCCGCGCGGCGTGCATATTACGGCGCGGTATCGTACGTCGACGATCAATTCGGCTCCCTGCTGTCGGCGCTGCGCGACTCGGGCTTCGCCGAAAATACCGTGGTGCTGGTGCTCGCCGATCACGGCGACATGCTGGGCGAGCGGGGACTCTGGTACAAGATGAATTTCTTCGAGCCCGCCTGCAGGATTCCGTTGATCGTGCACGCGCCGGGACGTTTCCCGGCGCGCCGCATCGCGCAATCGGCCTCGCTCGTCGATGTGGCGCCGACGCTGCTGGAACTCGCGGGCGTAGGGCCGGGCGGCCATGCGTCACCGCTCGACGGCCGGAGTCTATGCGCGGAGCTCGGCGGCGCCCGGGGCGCGGACGAGGCGATCGGCGAATACCTCGCCGAAGGGGCGGTCGCACCCTTGGTGATGATCCGCCGCGGCCCCTTTAAATTCGTGCATTCGCCCGTCGATCCGGACCAGCTTTATGACCTTGCCGCCGATCCCGACGAGCTCGAGAATCTGGCTCGTTCCACGGCGCATGCCGTCAAGGTGCGCGAGTTTCTCGCCGAGGTAGGCAGGCGCTGGAACCTGTCCGAAATTCACGCCGCCGTTCTGGAGAGCCAACGGCGCCGGCATCTCGTCTATCGCGCCTTGCGTGCGGGCCGATTCACACCGTGGGACCATCAGCCCCTGCGCGATGCGAGCAAGCTCTACGTGCGCAACGACATCGATCTCGGCGATCTGGAGAGCATGGCGAGGTTTCCGCCGTTCGACCCATCTCAGGCGCCCCAATAGAGCCGCGGGGCGGCTCACGCCGCGGGACGCGCACGCCGCCGGCGTGCCGCCTCGATGTTTTTAGCGCGGATTAACCGTTACACCGCACGCAATTAATTTGCACAACAGTAACCAGCGTGTTATTTAATTCCGGATGGCTGGACTCCGGCAGTATGATACTTTTCGCCGCCCGCGGCGACGAGTCTCTTCGCGACACAATTACTAAGTACGCAAACGCAGACAGAGGTTCAGGAGTATGGCGCGCGATCCCAAACACGATATCCTGTTTCAACCCATCAAGATCGGCCCGAAGACGCTGCGCAACCGGTTCTATCAGGTGCCTCATTGCATCGGTGCCGGATCGGATCGACCGGGCTTCCAGGCGGCGCACCGCTCGTTGAAGGCCGAGGGCGGATGGGCCGGCATCAACACCGAGTATTGCTCCATTCATCCGGAATCGGACGACACGCATCGCCTGTCTGCGCGTATCTGGGATGCGGGCGACGTCCGCAATCTCCGCGCCATGTGCGACCACATCCATCACTTCGGCGCGCTCGCCGGCGTCGAACTCTGGTATGGCGCATCGCATGCGCCTTGCATGGAATCGCGCGCGACGCCGCGCGGTCCGAGCCAATACGCCTCCGAGTTCGAGACGCTGACGTACTGCAAGGAAATGGACTTCGACGACATCGCCACCGTGCAGCAGTACTACGTGGATGCGGCGCTGCGCTCGCGCGATGCCGGCTTCGACATCGTCTACGTATACGGCGCGCACTCGTATCTGCCGGTGCAATTCTTATCCCCTTACTACAACAAGCGCAAGGACAAGTACGGCGGAAGCCTGGAAAACCGCGCGCGCTTCTGGCTCGAAACGCTGGAACGAGTGCGCCGCGCGGTCGGCCACGACTGCTCCATTGCGACCCGCTTCGCCGTGGACACGCTGTACGGCGACTCGGGCGTCGAGATCGAGAACGACGGCATGAAGTTCATCGGACTGGCCGATCCGCTGGTCGATCTCTGGGACGTGGACGTGGGCGATATCGCCGAATGGGGCGAGGACGCCGGCCCGTCGCGTTTCTATCAGCAGGGTCACCAGGTTCCCTGGACCCGTTTCGTGAAGCAGGTCGCCAAGAAGCCGGTGCTCGGCGTCGGCCGGTTCACCGATCCGGAGAAGATGACCGAAATCGTCACCAAGGGCATCGCCGACATCATCGGCGCCGCGCGTCCTTCGATCTCCGATCCCTGGCTGCCGAAGAAGATCGAGGAAGGCCGCTACGACGATATTCGCGTGTGCATCGGCTGCAACGTGTGCATCTCGCGCTGGGAGATCGGCGGCCCGCCCATGATCTGTACCCAAAACGCGACCGCCGGCGAGGAGTATCGCCGCGGCTGGCACCCCGAGAAATTTCCGAAAAAGGGCTCGGAGGATTCTGTGCTGGTGGTGGGCGCCGGCCCCTCGGGCTCCGAATGCGCGCGCGTCCTGATGGAGCGCGGCTACACGGTCCACCTGTACGACACCGCCGCCAAGGTCGGCGGCCACTTGAACGCGGTCGCCACGCTCCCCGGCCTCGGCGAATGGGGCTACCACCGCGATTACCGCGAGCTGCAGATCGGCAAACTCGTGAAGAAGAACAAGCAGAGCCAGGTCGCGCTCAATCAGAAGCCGATGACCGCCGAAGGGGCGATAACCTACGGCGCGGAGAAGATCGTCGTCGCCACGGGCTCCTCGTGGAACACCGACGGCACGAACTGCCTGACGCATGACCCCATTCCCGGAGCGGACGCGGCGCAGCCCGATCAGCTCACGCCGGAACAAGTCTTCGAGGGCAAGAAAAAGATCGGCAAGCGCGTCGTCATTCTCAACGCCGACACCTATTTCATGGCGCCGAGTCTCGCCGAGAGGCTGGCGGTGGCGGACCACGAGGTGACCATCGTCACGGGCGTGCATCTCGCCAACTACATGCACTTCACGCTCGAGTATCCGAACATGATGCGCAGGCTCCATGAACTGCACATTCACGAGGTGCACAACGCCTTCGCCAGCAAGATCGAGAAGGGGAGGCTCCAGGTGTATGACATCTGGGGCGACGGATCCAAGCGCACCTATCGCGGTGTCGGCCACATTCCGCGTGAGCCCAACAAGAGCCATCGCTGGGTGGAGTTCGATTCCCTGATTCTCGTCACGGGGCGGCATTCCAACGACCGGTTGTTCCGCGAGATCAAGCAGCGTCAGGGCGATTGGGAAAAGAACGGCGTGAAGAACGTCTACCTCATCGGCGATGCCGAGGCGCCGCGGCTGATCGCGGATGCGACCTTCTCCGGACATAGGCTCGCACGGGAGATCGAGGAGCCCAATGCGCAGCTCCCGCTCCCGTACAAGCGCGAGGTCGCGGTGTGGGGCACGGCGCACCTGCCCGGCGGCCGCTTCGAGATCGAGTACAAGACCTAGGAGCGGTTCGGTCCGTGAACCGCACCGACGCTGTCACTCGAATTCTATTCGAGGCGTTTCCGACGGCCGAAGTGCGGCTTTTCTATGCGGTGGGGTACGCCGCCATCGGCATTTTCTGCTGGGGCGTGTATGTCCAGATCCGCAAGTACCGGCGCGGCGCCGCGCTCGCGCTCGATGGGAGCCTCTGGACCCGCGCCGGCGACATGTTCGGCAAGGTATTGAGCCACCGCACCGTCGAGCGCCGCGATCACGCGGCCGGCGGCGCTCACCGCCTTATTTTCTATGGCTTCGTGCTGCTGTTCCTCGGCACGGCGACCATCACGCTGCAATACGACATCCTCGAGCCGTTGTTCGGAATTCGCTTCTGGCAGGGCCGGTTCTATCTGATCTTCTCCTTGGTGCTCGACATCGCCGGCGTCGCCCTCCTCGGCGGCCTGCTCTTCATGATGTATCGGCGCGGCTGGATGAAGCTGCCCAAGCTCGATTACGCGCGGCCCGACCGATCGCCCGGCGATCCCGACTTCCTCCGTCCGGAGTACCGGCGCGAGGATTGGGCGTTCCTTTGGACGCTCGTCATCATCGGCTTTACCGGCTATCTCCTGGAGGCCGCGCGCCTGGTGTGGCTCCAGGGCCGGCCGGACGTGTGGGATACGCGCTGGTGGTCGCCGGTGGGCGCCGCGCTGGCTCAGGGACTCGCGGACGCCGGCCTGACGGCGCGCGGCGGCGGCGTGCTGCGCCTGTCGCTCTGGTGGTTTCACGGCCTTCTGGCGCTGACGTTCATCGCGCTCATCCCGTTCACCAAGGTCAAGCACATCTTTACCGCGTCCGCTTCCTTGATGGTGCGCGATCCGAAGGCGGCACAGCGCCTTCCACGCGTTCCCGAGACGCAAGCGACACCGGGGGTCGCGAACATCACCGACTTCACTTGGAAGCAGCTCTTGAACCTCGATGCCTGCACCAAGTGCGGCCGCTGTCACGAAGCCTGCCCCGCCCGCGCCGTGGGCGCGCCGCTCTCGCCCCGCGACGTCATTCTGAGCCTGCGCGAGTTCGCGAATGCCGCCCTCGAGTCCGGGACGCTTCCGCCCGCGGCCGAGCTCGGCGTGCACGGCAAGTCGCGCGGGCAGGTGGCGATGGAGACCTTGTGGTCCTGCCGCACGTGCATGGCATGCGTCGAGATCTGCCCGGTGGCCGTCGAGCACGTCCCCATCATCGTGCAGATGCGCCGCAAGCTCGTCGAGGAAGGCGCCATGGATCCTTTGCTGACCAAGACGCTGCAGACGATCCACAAGACCGGCAACTCGTTCGGCGAATCGAAGCGCAAGCGCGGCGCGTGGACCAAGGCCCTGCCGTTCAACGTCAAGGACGCGCGCAGGAGCCGGTGGAGCTCCTCTGGTTCGTCGGCGACTATGCCTCGTTCGACCCGCGCAATCAGCGGGTGACCCAGACCTTCGCCACCCTGCTGCACGAAGCGGGGGTGGATTTCGGCATTCTCTACGACGGCGAGTCGAACGCCGGCAACGACGTGCGCCGCGTCGGCGAGGAAGGCCTGTACGAGGTATTGGCCGAATCCAACATCGCCGCGCTTGCGGGCGCGAGCTTCAAATCCATCGTCACCACCGATCCGCACTCCTACAACACCATTCTCAACGAGTACCCCGACTTCGGCGGCAAGTACGAGATTCAGCACTACACGAGCTTCCTCAAGAAGCTTTTCACGGACGGCAGGCTCGAAGTGACGCGCCCGCTCAAGCTTCGGACCACTTTTCACGACCCCTGCCACCTCGGGCGCTTCAACAAGGGCTATGAGGCGCCGCGCGATCTGTTGAGACTGCTCGGGTGCGAGCTCATCGACATGAAGCGCTGCCGCGACAACTCTTTCTGTTGCGGCGCCGGCGGCGGCAGGATATGGATCCCCGACCCGGTGGGGTCGGAAAAGCCGGCCCAGAACCGCATCCGGGAGGCTGCGGCGATTCCGGGCCTGGAAGTATATGTCGTGAGCTGCCCGAAGGATCTGACCATGTTCGAGGACGCGCTCAAAACCACCGGCAACGAGGGGAAATTCGTGGTGAAGGAATTGATAGAGCTCATCCGGGAGGCGGTGCCGGCCCGGCAGGCGGCCGAGGCGGTGCAAGCATGAAGATTCTCATCGCCGTCAAACAGGTCGCAGCCCTCGACGAGGACTTCGAGATCCGCGAGGACGGACGGGACGTGGAGGGGGAGTTTCTCATTCGAGACCTGAACGAATGGGACGACTACTCCTTGGAAGAAGCGGTCAAGATCAAGGAAGCCTCGAGCGAGCCGGTCGAGGTCGTGGTGGTGTCCGTGGCGCGCAAAGAAGCGGACGAGTCGCTGCGCAAGTGCCTCGCCAAGGGCGCGGACCGCGCAATCCGCATCTGGGACGACGGCCTGGAAGGATCCGATTCCATCGCCGTCGCCCGCGTTTTGGCGGCGGCGGCCAGATCCGAAAGACCCGACATGCTGTTCGCCGGCGTTCAGTCCTCGGATCACACTTTTGCCTCCACCGGCATCGCCACCGCCGCCTTCCTCGGCTGGCCGCACGCCGCCGTGGTGAGCTCGCTGGATTACGCGCCGGGGGCCAAGAGCGCGGTATTTCGCCGCGAGCTCGAGGGCGGACTGCTGCACGAGGTCGAGATTCAATGCCCAGCGGTGCTCACCATCCAGCTCGGCATCAACACGCCGCGATACGCCTCGCTACGCAGCATCAAGCAAGCGGCGGCGAAGCCCATCGAGGTCAGGTCTCCGGCCGACCTGGGCTTGTCCGCCGGCGATGCCGGTGAATCCGGATCTCACTCGCGTGTCCGGCGCATGTATATTCCCGACAAGGGCCGCGCGCAACTCATCGAGGGCGACGCGGCGGCCCAGGCCCGGCGGCTCGCGGAGATCATCCGCGAATTCAAAGGAGATGCGGCTTGAGCGGCGTGTTGGTCATCGCGGAGCAGCGGCGCGGGGAACTGCGGCCGGTATCGCTGGAGCTGATCGGCGCGGCACAGGGACTACAGGGTGCCGGGGGTAGTACCGTCACCGTCGCGATCCTGGCCAGATCCCCCGAGCTCTTTTTCGATTCCCTGAAACTCGCCGGCGTCGACGAAATCGTCGCCGTCAGAGTGGCCCCGGCCGAATTCGATCCCGACACTTTCGAGGCCGCGGTCGGCGCGCTGATCGCGGAGCGCAAGCCCGAGGTCGTCCTGGTCGCGCATAGCGTGGACTCGTTCGGCTATGCGGCCGCGCTCGCCGCCAAGCTCGGCTTAGGGCTGGCCACCGACGTGTTCAAGGCCGAGCGCATCGACGGCGCGCTGGTAGCCACGCGCGGCGGATACGGACAAAAAGTGAACGTGGAAGTCGATTTCCCGGGCCGGGCCGCCGTGCTTCTCGCGATTCGCGCCAACGTATTCAATCCTCCCGAGCAGCCTGGGACGCCGCGGATCACCGAATTCGCCGCGCCCGCGACCGTCAGCCGCTCGAGCGGCCGCGACTTCATCGAGCTGTCCGCCGGCGACGATGTCGACATGACCGCCGCCGAGTTCATATTGACCATCGGCCGCGGCATCGGCGAGGAAGCCAATGTGGCGCAGTTCAAGGAACTCGCGGACGCCGTCGGTGCGACGCTCGGATGCTCCCGGCCCATCGCCGATGCGGGCTGGCTGCCGAAGAGCCGCCAGGTGGGTCAGTCCGGCAAGACGGCGAGCGCCTGCAAGCTCTATATCGCCATGGGCGTATCGGGAGCCATTCAGCATCTCGCCGGCATGAAGCACGTCGCGACCATTGTGGCCGTGAACTCGGATGCCGGCGCATCCATCTTTGGCGTCGCCAAGTATGGAGTCGTCGGAGATATCTTCGAGATCGCCGAGGAGTTGCGTCGACTTTTCTAACTTAGGGGATCGAATGAACGCCACCGTGGAAGCGACCGCCGATGATTCGGCCGCGAAGAGTGCCGGGCTCGAGCGAGGAATCGATTGGACCGGCGCCTTTTGGGTCGCGAGCGGGGTGCCGCCTCTGGTGCTCTTCTCCATTGGCGGCGTGGCGGCGACGGTCGGGAAGCTTTCCTGGGTCATCTGGATCGCCTCCATCGCGATGGGCTTCATTCAATCCTTCACCTATGCCGAGATCGCGGGACTGTTCCCCAACAAGGCGGGCGGCACCTCGATCTACGGCGCCATCGCTTGGGTACGCTATGGCAAGCTGATCGCACCCATCTCGGTGTGGTGCAACTGGTTCGCGTGGTCTCCGGTGCAGGCCACCGGCTCCGCCCTCGCCGCGGGTTATATCCTCGCCGGCTTGTATGCGCCCGACGCGGCCGTGAACACCTGGCAATGGACGCTGCTCGATCTCGGCATGATCAAAACGGGATTGAGCCTTCGCATCAATGCCACGTTCATCCTGGGCGCGGTCATCCTGCTCGCGGTGAAGTTCATTCAGGACGGCGGCATTCTTCGCTCCGCGAACACGACGAAGATCCTCGGGATCTCCGCGATGATTCCGCTGCTGCTGATCGGCATCGTACCGATCCTGACCGGCGACATCGTCAAGGTGAACCTCTTTCCTCTGGCGCCGCTGGCGCACGACGCAGCGGGGCTCGTGACCGTCGGGTCCTGGAACATGGCGGGAATCACCTTGTTCGCCGCCGGCATGTTCCTGGCCGCCTGGTCCACGTACGGCTTCGAGACCGCGGTGTGCTACACGGGAGAATTCAAGAACCCCAAAACAGACACGTTCAAGGCGATCTTTTATTCAGGCTTGCTCTGCGTCGTGGTCTACACCCTGGTGCCGTTCGCCTTTCAGGGCTACCTCGGTCTCGGCAATCTCGTGCATCCGGCCGTGGTCGACGCGTCCGGCCAGGTCACCACGCCCGCCGTCTATTCGGGAATGCTGGCCCCGGATATTTATGCGGGCACGGGCGTCGCATCGGTCATGGCGCAAATGGTGCATGCCGGCGCGGTGGTCGGCGCAATCGTCGTCATCATGCTGATTCTCGCGCTGGTGCTGTCGCTGATGACCTCCATGGCCGGCTCGTCGCGAACGCTGTATCAGGCATCGCTCGACGGCTGGCTGCCGAGATACCTGACCAAGGTGAATTCGCACGGGGCGCCGACCAACGCCATGCTGACCAATTTGGGATTCAATCTCGTGCTGCTGCTCCTGTCCGACACGGTGTTCGTCATCGGCGCCGCCAACATCGGCTATCTGATCTTCAATTTCCTGAACTTGAATGCGGGTTGGATCCATCGCATGGACCGCCCGCGTCAAGAAAGACCGTGGCGCGCGCCGTCCTGGATACTCGCGGCCGGCGCCCTGCTGTCGTTCGTGAATCTCGCGTTCATGGGATTCGGAGCCGACGTCTACGGCTCGGGCACCCTCGAGACCGGGCTGATTTTTGCGGCGCTCATCGTGCCCGTGTTCATCTATCGCCATTACATCCAGGACAAGGGCGTATTCCCGCCGGAGATGGCCGCGGACTTGGACATGGTGGGCGGCGAGCGCATCGTCAACCGCGCCGGCCTGTGGCCGTACGCGGTGCTCGCGCTCGGGATCGCGGTCGTCGCCGTGACGCACCACCTCGCTGTGTACTAGCCTCGAGGCCACCATGCTCGTCACCGGCATCAAGAGTAAACCCGTCTACGCCCCGCTTCGCGCCGATACGCGCGGACACTACCATCTCATGCTCGGCAAAGGCATGGGCAACGTCGCGCTGATGCGCGTTCTCGGAGAGCTCGAGTCGGCCGCGCCGCAAGCGCTGGCCAGAACCCGCGTCCTGCTCATACCGGCCGAGCTTTCCGCCACGCCGGCTGCGGTTTCCGGCCCGCCCCCGGAATCTCCCGCCGCCGCGCCACCTGGGGATTTCGCTGCCCTCGGCCTCGAGGAATTGCGCGTATTCACTGACGTTCCTACGCTGTTGCGGGACTTCCGCGCGCTGCTCGAGGTCGCCTTGATGGGCACGCGCCTGTACGTGGCGGGTCCGGAAAGCTTCATCGGCCTCGCGATGAAAATCGCGCTCGAGTTCGATCTGAACAAGGACGAGATCCGCGCCGAAGAGCTCGGCACTCTCGCGCGCCGTGTCTATTGCATCCATTGCCGGACGACGACCGAGGAAGTGCGGACCAACATCGTGCGCTGCATGGACTGCGGCAACTGGCTCCTGGTGCGCGACCATTACTCGCGGCGGCTGGCCGCGTACATGGGCGTCATGGTGGATGCCGAGGCCCCCGGCGAGCGGCCCGAGATCAAGGAAGTATTCCTGTGAGCGAGGCGCAAACTCTCGAAGTCGAAGTGACCGCCATCGAGCAGGTCACGCCGCTGATCAAGCATTTCAAGCTCTCGCCCGTGGCGGGCGGCAGCATGCCCGCGTTCTCCGGCGGCTCGCACATCGTGGTGGTGATGCGCACGCCAACGCGGGTGTACCGAAACCCCTATTCCCTGCTGAGTCCGCCGCATTCGCTCGACTCCTACGAGATCGGCGTGCGCCGCATGGAGGAATCGCGCGGCGGATCGCATTTCATGCACGATCAGGTCAGGGTGGGAATGCGGCTCGAAATTGCCCACCCCGTCAACCTGTTCGCGCTCGACAAGATTGCGCGCAAGCACCTGCTCATCGCCGGCGGCATCGGCATCACACCCTTCATGGCGCATCTCGAGGATTTGCATTCAGGCCGGGTGCCGTACGAGCTGCACTATTCGGTACGTGCCCCCGAGCATGCCGCATTCCTGCCGCGGCTGCGCGAGCGCGCCGGCGAGCGCGTTCGCATGTATTACGACAACGCGGGACAGAGCATCGATTTCGACGGCCTGTTGTCGGCCCAGCCCTTGGGCACCCACGTGTACGTATGCGGTCCGGCCGGCTTGATCGAGCGCGTCACGGCCACCGCCCGCGATTGCGGCTGGCCGGACAGCCACATCCACTGGGAGCAGTTCAGCGCTCCGCCGGTGGGCGATGCCTTCGAGGTGTTCCTGGCCCGGTCCAAGGTGACCGTGCACGTTCCGCCGGACCAGAGCCTGCTCGAGAGCATCGAGGCCCAGGGCGTCGAGGTGCCGTATCTATGCCGCGGCGGCGTCTGCGGCTTTTGCCAGACGCGCGTACTCGAGGTGGACGGCGAGCTCATTCACAACGATCATTTCCTGTCGGACGCCGACAAGGCGAAGCGCAACACCATCATGCCCTGCGTATCGCGGGCGCGCTGCAAGAGCCTGGTGCTCGACCTGTAACCGCGAACTCCGAGGATTTCCACCATGAGCGCCGTATTCAAGCCGCACGAGACTTATCGAAACGACTTCACCTTCCGCAATACCCCGGAGGCGATCCGGCGCTTTCCGCTGCCCTTCCCGGAAGACAAATACATGTATTCGGTGAACATCGAGCCGCATATGCCGGGTGCCAAAGGCTCGGTGGTGGAGTTCGCCTTCGACGTGGACGAGCACTACGTCGCCGAATGCCGAGAGCGCGAGATCGTGCTCGCGGCGGAACCGCTCCGCTACCAGGCGCTGCCGCACATGATGAGCTCGCAATGGGACGTGCTCGAGCTCATCATGGAGTCCCTCGCCCGCGACTACCCCGCGCATTTCTCGCTCGCGAAGCACCGCAACCGATGGCATTGGATCAACGAGCCGCTCGGCATCGATCAAGAATTCACGTTCGGCGATCCGGCGAGCCTGCCGCGCGAGCCGCTCGATTTCATCACGCGCCAGGCGCAGGGCGATTTCGTGGTCATGGATCAGCGCGAGGGCGATCTTTGGGCCGAGGCGGGCATGGTGACCACGCCCGCCGATTGGTCGCTGGATTTCGACATCGGCATGACCTTCAAGGAATGGCACGGCCCCGTCCCTTTGGCGCACGAGCTCGGGGTATTCGACCGGGCGCTGAAGTTCCTCCTGAACCTGCGCCTGGGTCAGCCGGTGCGCCGCCTCAACTGGACCATGACGGTGAACCCCCGCCTCGACACCTCGCCTGAAAATTATCCCAAATGGGGACCGGATCGCGCCACGATCACGAAGGAGAACGCGGGCGACCTCGTGCACTTGCGCGTCGAGCTGCAGGGCTTGTGGCGCCTTCCGCGCAGCAACGGCGTGCTCTTCGGCATCCGCTGCTATCTCATCAGCTTGCGCGAGCTGTCCACGGTTCCCAAGTGGGCGCGCCGCGTGCATCGGGTGCTCGAGGAACTTCATCCCGCGCTGGTCGACTACAAGGGTCTCAGCCGCTATCGCGACACCGTGGTCGACTGGCTCGCGCCCTTCGACGACGGTGCGCCCACCACGCCCGGCGCGGGACCGGATTGAAGGCCCTCGCGGCGATGCCGCGGGCCGGAATTTTTGCAATAAAAACTGGAGACATTCATGGCACTCAGTTGGCGTCACTCGGTTCTGGCGGATCGGCACCGCGCCCTCGGCTCGAAGCTCGAGGATTGGAACGGCATGGGGACGGCGTGGACCTACTCGAAGGATGTCGCCCAGGATCACGTCGCGATCCGCACCAAGGCCGCGCTGATGGACGTATCGGGGCTCAAGAAGCTCTACCTCGTCGGCCCGCATGCCTCCGCGATCCTGAACTACGCCACCACGCGCGATGTCACCAAGATATATCCGGGCAAGTCCGCCTATGCCTGCATGCTGAACGAATCCGGCTTCTTCATCGAAGACTGCATCCTATACCGCCTGGCGCCGAACGCCTGGATGGTGGTTCATGGAAGCGGCGCGGGACACGAGACCTTGACGAGCTACGCTGTTGGGCGGAACGCGGCGATGATCGTGGATGACGACCTGCACGATCTGTCGCTGCAGGGACCGCTGGCCGTCGATTTTCTGGCGAAGCACATCGCCGGAATCCGCAGCCTCAACTACTTTCATCACATGCCCGCAACGCTGTTCGGGAAGCCCGTGACGATCTCCCGCACCGGCTACACCGGCGAGCGCGGGTATGAGATTTTCTGCAAGGGCGAGGACGCGGGGCTCATCTGGGACTCCATCTTGAGCGAGGGCAGGCCCATGGGCATCATCCCCGCTTGCTTCACCACGCTTGATTGGGTGCGCGTCGAAAGCTATCTCTTGTTCTATCCGTACGACATGTCCCAGATGTATCCATTCGAGCATGATCCGCCGGGCGACAGCTTGTGGGAACTCGGGCTCGATTTCACCGTGAGTCCCGGCAAGAACGATTTTCGCGGCGCCGACGCGCACGCCCGCCTGAAAGGCAGGGAGCGCTTCAAGATCTTCGGGCTGCTGCTGGACGGCAAGGTCGCGGCCGATATGGGCGATCCGGTGTACTCGGGCGACAAGAAGGTCGGCGTGATCACCTGCGCCATGGCGTCGAGCCTCACCGGCAAATCCATGGCGATCGCGCGCCTCGAGGTACCGGTCGCGGTTCACGGCACCAAGCTCGAAATCCGGGGTAAGAACCTCAAGGTGGCGGCCATTGCCCACACGTTGCCGTTCGACGATCCCGACAAGAAAAAGCGCACGGCCGTGGGTTGAAGAACATGCAGACCAAACTCTTGATCAACGGAACCCTGGTCGCCGGCGGCGGCGACTCGGAGCGTGTGCTCGATCCCGCGACCGGCAAGTGCATAGCCGAAGTCCCCGAAGCGACCGCGGCGCAGGTGGATGCGGCGGTGGCCTCGGCCGAGACTGCCGGCGCGGCGTGGGCGCGGACCGTGCCGAAGGACCGGGCCGCGCTGCTCTTGCGCTTGGCGGATCGCATCGAGGCGGACGGCCAGCAGTTCGCCAAGCTGGAGTCGGACAATACCGGCAAGCCGCTCGCGGCGGCGCTCAATGACGAGATCCCCGCCATCGCCGATGTATTCCGCTTCTTCGCCGGCGCGGCGCGCACGGGTCACGGCGCACTGGCCGGCGAGTATCTGCCGGGGTACACCAGCATGATCCGGCGCGACCCGGTCGGCGTGGTCGCCTCGATCGCTCCTTGGAACTACCCTTTGATGATGGCCGCGTGGAAGCTTGGTCCGGCACTCGCGGCCGGCAACACCGTGGTCCTGAAGCCCTCCGAACAGACGCCCCTGACAGCCTTGAAGCTGGCCGAGAACTTGGCGGAGATCTTCCCGAAGGGCGTGGTCAACGTGGTCTGCGGCCGCGGCGAGAGCGTCGGTGCGCCGCTGGTATCGCACCCGCGGGTGCGTATGGTATCGCTCACCGGAGATGTCTCCACGGGCCAGAAGATATTGAGCGCCGCCGCCGCCAATCTCAAGCGCACGCATCTCGAGCTCGGCGGCAAGGCGCCGGTCATCGTATTCGACGATGCCGATCTCGAGGCGGTGGTGTCGGGCGTGCGAACGTTCGGCTTCTACAACGCCGGACAGGATTGCACCGCCGCGTGCCGCATCTATGCCGGCGCCAAGATCTACGACCGCTTGGTCGCCGACTTGGGCTCCGCGGCACGTTCGCTCAAGGTTGGCCTTCAGAGCGAGGGTGGCGTGGAGATGGGGCCGCTGATCTCAGCCGAGCAACGCACCCGCGTTGCGGGATTCGTCGAGCGCGCTTCCGCCAACCGGCACGTGGAGATCGTCGCCGGCGGCAAGGCCCGCACCGGGTCCGGTTTTTTCTATGAGCCCACCGTCGTGGCGGGTGCCCGCCAGTCCGACGAGATCGTGCAGCGCGAAGTGTTCGGCCCGGTGGTATCGGTGACCCGCTTCACGGACGCAGAGGAGGCGGTGGCATGGGCCAACGATTCCGAATACGGCCTAGCCTCGTCGGTATGGACTCAGGATGTGGGCAGAGGCATGACCGTGGCATCTCGCCTGCAGTACGGCTGCACGTGGATCAACACGCACTTCATGCTGATCAGTGAAATGCCGCACGGCGGCTTCAAGCGCTCGGGCTACGGCAAGGACTTGTCGGTCTATGCGCTCGAGGATTACAGCGTGCCTCGGCATGTGATGGTCAAGCTGTAGCCCGATTCCAGGTTCGCGCTGCACGAACCGCGAGACCCGCGAGCAACAGCAGCGGGGCGCCGCTCAGCACAGCCGGGAGACCGGCTTGCGGCCAGTGGTCCATGGCGAAGCCTCCGAGGCTCGGGCCGATCACCCCGCCCGCGCAATACACCATCACGAACACGGTGTTCGCCGCGGCCAACTCCGCTTCCGGAAAGCGCTCGCCGAGAAGCGCGATCCCCTGGCTGTAGAACGCATACAGCGTTCCGCCCCAGAGAAACAGCAGCAGTCCGAGCCAACCCGGAGCATTGAGGCAAACCGGCAGCAGCAGCGGGCCGAGCGCGCTCGCGGCCGCGCACCCCGCGAGGATCGTGCGACGCCCGCAGCGGTCCGCGAGAACTCCGATGGGCATCTGCAGCACGACGTTCCCTGCCATGAACACGGTCACCAGAAAGAGCGCCGCGCGCTCGTTCAGGCCGGCGTGCAGTCCGAACAGCGGGAGCAGCGCCAGATCCGCCGATTCGACCAGTCCCGCGACCACCGCCGCCAGCATCACGATGGGCGCGAAGCGCACTGCGCGGGCGAGGTCGACGAGCGGCGCGCGGGCGCCGGCGTCCGCCTCGGTGCCCTTCAGCATCAGGAGCGGCAGCAAGGTGGCGAGCAGGCAGAGCGCACCGGAGACGAACGGCCGCCAGCCCTCCGTCCCCGTGAACTCCAGCAGGACCGGGCCGCCGATGATGCCGACCGAGAACACCGTTCCGTAGATCCCCATGACGGTGCCGCGCTCCTTCTCGCCGCTCACCTTGTTCAACCAGATCTCGCTTGCGATCCAGCTCATCCCGAGCGCACACCCGTTGACGAATCGGAAGCACATCCACGGAGCGACGCCCGCAGCCGCCGGCATGAAGGCGAGCACCAGTGCGCCGGTCGAGATGCCGACGATCACGCTGCGCTTCAGCCCGAGCCGTCCGATGAGCCGGGGGTACAGCGGTCCGCACAGAATGACCGCAATCAAGCTCGCGGCGGAGACCGCGCCGACGGCGAGAGCCGAGCTGCCCGCTCGGCTCAGGACCATGGCGATCAGGGGCGGCTGAAAGCCGAAGATCAAGCCGACTCCGAGGCTCGAGGAAAGAATGGCCGCGAGCGTCAGGCGGCGGGAAGCGCCGCTCAAGTGCCCGCTTCCGGAGCACGACGGGCGCACGCCGCCCCGCCACCGTGCAATCTCTTCACGGCCTGTCGCCGGATTGCGCCCGCAATCCCTCCCGCCCGCCGTCGGCATAATCCATGCATCGTCAATCCTCATGACCCGTGCAGATGGACGGCGCGGTCCGAATACCCGCGTCCGCGCAGTTCGCCTGGGGTTCTTAGCACGCAATAAACTTGCGTGCTAGTAAACCCTATGCTACTTATCGATCGGTCGGATCATAAGCGATCCACCGGCGTAACGGCGGTGGTGCGAGAGGCCTGCGGTGGGAACCGACAGGCATGCCAAGAGCTCGCGCCGCGGCCTTGTTTCGTTTCAGGGAGAACAATTAATGAAAGCAACATCGTGTGCCGCGCGAGCGGCCCGCTCGTCGCGCGCCACTCCGATCTTCGTCATTCTCTGCGCCGGATGGATGTGCGCTCCGGTCTTCGCCGATCCGGGCGGCCCGGCGGCATCCGCCGCCGGCGAGAGCGTGCCGGCGCGCGGCGGCGATCTGGAAGAGATCGTGGTCACCGCCGAGAAGCGCGATTCGACCGTGCAGGCCACGCCGATCAGCATGACGGCCTTGAGCTCGGCCGACATCGCCGAGCAGAACATCGGATCGGTGCAGGATCTGGTCGGCGCCATCCCCGGAATCTCGCTCCGCACCGCGGGGCCGGGCCAAACCGAGTATGAGATGCGCGGCTTGGGTTCCTCCGGCGGTTCCGTGGCGACGGTGGGTTTCTACCTCGATGAAACCCCGTTGTCGGCGTCCGCGGTGGCGCTCAACGGCCGCACGGTCATCGACGCCGACCTCTACGATCTGAATCACACGGAAATCCTGCGCGGACCGCAGGGCACCTTGTACGGAGCCGGCTCCATGGGCGGCACCATCAAGTTGGTCACCAATCCGCCCAAGCTCAACTCGTTCGAAGGTTCGGCCGCGGTGGACGCGTCCCAGACCACCGGCGGCAGCACCAACGGCCGCGGCAGCTTGATGCTGAACTTCCCCATCGGCGACATCGCGGCCTTGCGTTTCGTCACCACCGACAAGTACATCAGCGGCTGGATCGATCGCAAGGTGATCGCACCCGGGCAGTTTCCGTATCCCACGAATTTCGGCGGCTGCGGCCCGTTTTACTACTGTACCCGCGGCAACGTGCAGGACGCGCCGGTGGCCGACAACATCACGGGCTCCAACTTGGAGCGCTTCATTTCCTCGCGCGCATCCTTGCTGGTTCAGCCGACGGATGCCTTCTCGGTCATCGGCAACTTCATGTATCAGCGAATCGATGCCGACGGATACGCCAACTATCAGTCCCCGCCCGCACAGGAGGCGATCTACCAGCCGTACGACATCGAAGAGCCCTACTACGACGCCTTTCACATGTGGAGCCTGAAGGTCAGCTACGACATGTCCTTCGCGAACCTCACCTCGGCATCATCGTACTGGCAGCGCGATGTGTATCAGTCGACCGACTCGACGGAGGCATTGCAGAACATCTTTAATTACACCGAATTCGTCCCCAACCTCTATTCCGAGAACGATCTGACCTGGCAGATCGCCCAGGAAATCCGCCTCACGTCGCGCGGCGACTCGGACTTCCAGTGGGTCGGTGGAGTGTACTATTCGAATCTGCACTCGGGCTACGTCACGAAGAACCAGACCGTCGGATTCGTGACGACTCCCGCCTGCCCCTACGGGTCCTCTGCGCTCGGCGGGCATTGCCCGGCCGCCGATCAGTTCACCTATGGACAGATCGCGGGCTCGAATCCCGAGGGCATCATGTTCAACGACAACAATCCGAACATCCTCAACCAGAAGGCGATCTTCGGCGAGGCCTCCTACAAGCTGCGGCCGGACTTGAAGCTCACGACGGGATTGCGCTTCTACAAGTTCGACATCAGCAACACCTCCAATCAGCGCGGTCTCGGCACGGCTTCTGGCAATGCGACGCCGACCATCGACAGCGCGTCGGGAACGAATACCAGCCTGTTGCCGAAGGTCAACCTCTCGTACGAGCCGACGTCGGACCTCACGCTGTACAGCACCGTTGCCAAGGGTTCACGCCCCGGCGGCGTGAATCTGCCGATCCCGCTCAATCCGGCCGGGTTCTACTATTGCGGCCCGGGAACCGGAGCGAGCTACCTCACCAGTCAGCCGGCTTACTACTCGCCGGACGACATCTGGAGCGGCGAGGTGGGCGAAAAAGCCAAGCTCGCCGACCGTCGCTTCACCCTCAATGCCGACGTCTTCTACGTCAAATGGCACAACATCCAGCAATTGATCGTGCTCTCCTGCGGCTATCCCTACAACACCAATGTGGGCGAGGCCAAGAGCTACGGGCCGGAAGTCGAAATGGCCGCCAAGATCACGGATGCGATCACGGTGGACCTGTCCGGCGCGTACACCCAGGCTTACATCAGCGCCCCGAAGGACACCCCCGGACTTCCCATCACGCCCGGCGAGCGCATCGACAACATCCCGAAATACACCGGCGACATGTCGGTCACCTACGAGACGCTGCTTGTGGATGATTATCAGTTCACCGGTCGGATCGCCGAATCTTATGTCGGTCCGGTATCGGACGTCGCCTATTACCGCGAGACTCTCGGATCTTATGGGTTGATGGACTTCCGGCTGGGAGTGGGCAAGAACGCCTGGAAAGCCTCTGTGTTCGGCACCAACCTCACCAACAAGCACGCCGCGCTGACCATCGACAATACCGTGTTCGCGTGGCAGCAGCCGACCATCACTCGCGTCTCGACCAATCAGCCGCGCACCATCGGCCTTGGGTTCGAGACCAAGTTCTGACGGGGCGCGGGAGCTCCGCGGCAGCTGATCCGCGGCAGCTGATCCGAGTCGGGGGGCGCAAGTCCCCCGATTTTCGTAATATGGGGCTCCGTGCCGGCGGCGCCCGGCATCTCGAGACAGCGTAGGAGAAATCAGTGACCGTCAATTCCGGCCAGGGCGTAGACCACGACGCCGATCAGCTTCGTGCGTTGGGCTACGAATCGCATTTCGACCGGACCATGTCGAAATGGGAGAATTTCTCCCTGGGATTCACCTATCTGTCGCCGGTGGTTGGGGTTTACAGCCTGTTCGCCTTCGCACTCGCGGCGGGCGGTCCGCCGATGTTCTGGTGGTATCTGCTCGTCGGTATCGGCCAGATGTTCGTCTGTCTCGTATTCTGCGAGGTCGTCTCTCAATTTCCGATTTCCGGCGGCCTGTATCCGTGGGCGCGGCGCCTGGTCGGCAAGCGCTGGGCCTGGATGGCCGGTTGGATATATGGCTGGGCGCTGCTTGTCTCGATCGCTGCCGTCGCGACCGGCGGTGCGCCATTCGTCGCACAGCTCTTGGGCTTCCCGGTCACCCCCACGAACACCACGGTCATGGCTCTGGCGATGATCGTGTTTGCGACGGCTTGCAACGTGAGCGGCACACGATTGCTCGCACGCGTGGCGATGTTCGGTTTCATTTGCGAGCTGATCGGCGCCATCGCCGTCGGCGGCTATCTGCTGCTGTTTGCGCGCCATAACTCGTTCGGCGTGCTCTTCGACACCCTTTCCATTCGCAGCAGCGGCGGCAGCTACGTACCGGCGTTTCTCGCCTCAGCGCTCGCCGCCATGTTCTGCTACTACGGCTTCGAGGCCTGCGGCGACGTTGCGGAGGAAACTCCAAATGCCAGCCGCATGATCCCGAAGGCCATGCGCATGACCATCTACGTCGGCGGCGCGGCAGCGATGCTCGTGTGCGTTGCGCTCATTCTCGCGGTGCCGGACATGAACGCCATACTTTCCGGGAAAGACACCGATCCCGTGGCGACGATTCTGCGGTCGGCCATGGGCGAAGTTGGATTTCGCGCCGTGCTTGCCGTGGTTCTCGTATCCTTTATCTCCTGCTGCTTGAGCATGCAGGCTGCCGCGAGCCGCCTGCTGTTCGCCTACGCGCGCGACGAGATGATCGTCTGCAGCAAGCTCTTGAGCCGCATCTCGCCGCACACGCACGTGCCCGTGGCGTCATTGGCGCTGGCAGGCCTGATCCCGTCCCTAATCGCGCTGGGCGGCCTGTGGCTGCAAAATGCCGTCGCCACCATCATCAGCTTCGCCTCGGTCGGGATCTACATGGCCTTTCAGATGCTGGTGCTCGGGGCGTTGATCGCAAGATCGATGGGTTGGACACCGGCCGGTCCCTTCAAGCTCGGCCGTTGGGGATGGCCGGTGAATCTGGTCGGGTTCGGCTACGGGGTGAGCGCGATTATCGACATGATGTGGCCCCGCGCCCCGCAGGATCCCTGGTACAGCAACTACGGGATGATCGTGACGGCGGTGGGAGTGATCGTGCTTGGGACCGTGTACATGGTCACCGCAAGGCCTTATGAGCGCGGCAACGCGCCGGCGGGCGATGCGCATCGGCTGCCGCCGCGGGCGCCAGCGCACGCCGCGAAAACGGGGGCCCTTACCGGCGGATGAGCGGCGCCGCCGTCGGCGAACATTCGCGCGCACGCCTCGCCGATCCCACTGGTCGAACCCGTCGCCAACACGGCTTTCTTTGGGCAATTCATGTCGCAAGCTCCTTAAGTCAAGAGAGGATCGCCCCGCGGCGGGCGCCCGCGAATCGAGGCGGATTTTACTGGCTCTCGCACCGTCCATCCGCTACCGTGAGCCCGCGAACATCGACGCACAACAGCTGATTGGCAAACGACAAAGGCACTATAGATGGCGCAGGCGAACACCACTACCGCGAACACGACCACGGCGATCCCCTCGGCGGCGTCCCCTCACGTGAACGAGCTCAGCCGTTCGTTGAAGGGCCGGCACCTCACCATGATCTCGATCGGCGGGATCATCGGGGCGGGATTGTTCGTGAGCTCGAGCACTGCGATCATCGCCGCCGGCCCGGCAAGCTTCCTGAGCTACGCCATCTGCGGCTTCTTGATTCTGCTGGTGATGCGCATGCTGGGCGAGATGGCCACCGCCATGCCCAATGTCCGCTCCTTCACCGAATTCGCGCGCGCCGGACTCGGCGACGGCGCGGGGTTCGTGGTCGGCTGGCTGTATTGGTACTTCTGGGTGCTGGTGGTTCCCGTGGAGGCCATCGCGGGAGCGAAGATCCTGCAGCACTGGCTGCCGGTATTTTCACCGCTTCAGATCGGGCTCGGGCTCATGACGGTCATGACCGGCGTGAATCTCATGTCCGCGCGTTCTTATGCCGAATTCGAGTTCTGGTTCGCGTCCATCAAAGTGGCCGCCATCATCGTCTTCATCGTTATCGCGGCCTCGTTCGCCTTCGGATGGACTTCCCCGCATGGGGCCACCTTCGGCAACCTGGTCGATTTCGGGGGATTCGCGTCGCGGGGCTGGATCGCGGTGCTCGCAGCGGTGCCCACCGTCTTTTTCGCCATGACGGGGGCCGAGATCACCACCGTCGCCGCAGCGGAATCCGCGCAGCCGGAACGCGCCGTGGCGCGCATGGGTGCCGCGGTGATCTGGCGCATCCTGGTCTTTTATGTGGCCTCGATCTTCCTGATCGTCGCGGTCACCCCCTGGAACGCCGTTCGTTCGGGAGAGTCGCCGTTCACGTTGGCCCTCAACACCATGCATGTTCCATGGGCCGGCGAGATCATGAGCGTCATCATTCTTACCGCGGTCTTGTCCTGCCTGAACTCGGCGTTCTACGTGAGCTCCCGCGTGCTGTTCATTCTGGCCGACCGCCGGGACGCGCCGCAGCGGCTGGTGACGCTGAACTCGCGCCGGGTGCCCGTGGTATCCGTACTGATGGGTGCCGTGGCCGGCTTTCTCGGCATCATTGCCGCGACGGAGGCGCCGCAGAAAGTGTTCGATTTTCTGGTGAGTTCCTCGGGCGCGTTGATCGTGTACGTGTATATGACCATCGCCGTCGCGCAGATCGTCTTGCGCATGCGCCGCGAGCGCTCGAACGAGCGGGAACCGCCGGTGGTCATGTGGCTCTTTCCCTGGCTGAGCTATGCGGCCATCGCCGCGATGGCCGCCGTGCTCATCGCCATGGCGTTCACTCCCGGCTCGCAGCAGGATTTCAAGGCCAGCGCGGTGACGTTGGCGGTCGCGGTCGCGGCCTATCTCATCGTGAAGCGGCTGCGCAGGCAGCCCGGGCGAGGCGCATAAGCTTAAGCCAAAAGAGCATTTCCGTCCGCCGCGAATCCGTCGGATGATGGTGCTGCGTTGACATTGATCGTGTTGCAAATGTCAAGCGAAAAAAATTGGATGGACCATCACAAAGTATCGCGTGCCAGCCGCGCCGTTTTTGGCAGTATGAGTCGTCCTCGCAGCTATGCGTGAGGGCGGTCAAGGTTTAGGAAGTCTCGCGCCGGCAAGCCAGCCAACTCCCCCGTCGGTGCGATAATCCGGCGGCGTGGGCCCAATAAGGCCCACGCCGCTTTTTCTCTTCGCGGACCTGCGCGCCCGCAGCCCGCGCATCTCTCGATACCCGTTCCGCACCGACGCTAGAATCACGCTTTTGTCGGAGGAGATCCCATGCCCATCGAACGCTTGCAGCCGGGACCGCGCATGTCGCAGGCCGTGATTCACAATAAGACCGTCTACCTCGCCGGACAGGTCGCGGATGAGGCGGCGGGCAAGGGAGTCGCCGAACAGACCCGGGATATCCTCTCGACCATCGACGCGCTCCTCGCGCAAGCGAAGACGGACAAGACTCGCATCCTGTCGGCGACCATTTGGCTCACCAGCATGTCGACGTTCGCCGAGATGAACAAGGTGTGGGACCAGTGGGTTGCGCCCGGCTCGACACCGGCGCGAGCGACGGTGGAGAGCGCCAAATTGGCGGGTTCGGAGTACAAGATCGAAATCGCCGTGATCGCCGCACAACCCTAGGATAACGGCGGCGCCGGAGCTATCGCTCGAATTTGGTCGACAAGATGATGGATGAGGTCGTGCGCTCCACCCCGTCGAGGGCGCCGATGCGGTCGATCACCTCATCCATCTCGCTCACCGACGCGGCCGCGGCAACGGCGATCAGGTCCGCCTCACCGCTCACCGAGTGCAGCACGCGCACTTGCGCGATGGCGCGAAGCGCCGCCGTCACGGTACGGGATTCCTTGGGCCCCACCTTGATCATGACGTGCGCCCGCACCGCGCCGAGATCGTGCTCCGGGGCGAGCCGCACCCCATAGCCGACGATCACACCCTCCTTCTCGAGCCGCTCGATGCGGCTCTGGACGCTGGTGCGTGAACGGCCGACCAGGCGGGCCAGCTGGGCGGTCGAGGCTCGCCCATTTTCCCGCAGCGCCAGAATGAGCCTCTGATCGATACCATCCATAGCTTTTCGCCTAATTTACCCTGCGAACTGCCTAACTATAGCGTAGTAATGGTTAATCCGCGCCTACCATCTGCAGTATCCGGCGGCCAAAATGACGGACCGACGGGAGAGTTTGTATATGCACGAGATTGCGATCGTAGGCGCTGGGAAAATCGGGTCCATGATGGCGGAGCTGCTGGCGAGCTCGCGCGACTACGCGGTGACGGTCATCGACCGGTCGCAAGCTCAATTGGAACGCCTGGAGACCGGGGCCGCCGTCTCGAAGGTAGCCGCCGACATCACCCAGGGCGACACCCTCGAGAAGATTCTCGGCGGGAAATATGCGGTCCTGTCCGCAGCCCCTTATCACGCGACCCGGCTCATCGCCGAGGCGGCAAAATCAGCCGGTGCCCATTACCTCGATTTGACGGAGGACGTCGCGAGCACCCGCGCCGTCAAGCAGCTCGCCAAGGGCGCGCGCACGGCGTTCATTCCCCAATGCGGGCTGGCGCCGGGGTTCATCACCATCGTGGCGAGCGATCTCGCCTCGCATTTCGAGCAGCTGCAGGACGTGCGCATGCGCGTCGGCGCGCTGCCGAAATTTCCCTCCAACGCCCTCAATTACAATCTCACTTGGAGTACGGACGGCGTCATCAACGAGTATTGCGAGCCGTGCGAAGCCATCGTCAACGGCCAGCTGCGCGAGACTCAGGCGCTCGAGGAGCTGGAAGAGTTCTCGCTCGACGGCATTCTCTACGAGGCCTTCAACACCTCCGGCGGGCTCGGCACCTTGTGCGAGACCTTGGCGGGCAAGGTGCGTAATCTCAACTATCGCACCATCCGTTATCCCGGCCACGCGGCCATCATGAAGGCGCTCCTGAACGACCTGCGGTTGCGCGACCGCCGCGAGCTGTTGAAGGACATCCTCGAGAACGCGGTGCCGGTGACGCTGCAGGACGTGGTCATCGTGTTCGTGACGGTCAGCGGAATGCGCGGCGGCCAGCTCGTCCAGGAAACCTACGCCAACAAGATCTATGCGGCGCCGATCGGCGGCCGCGTGCGCAGCGCCATTCAGATCACCACCGCGGGGGGCATCTGCGCCGTGCTCGACATGCTCCGCACCGGGCAGCTGCCGCAATCCGGTCTCATCAAGCAGGAAGAGATCGGCCTGCAGCCGTTTCTCGCCAATCGGTTCGGCCGGGTCTACGCGGCTCCGGCGGTCGCAACATCGAACGCCGCCTGACGCTTCGGCGTCATTGCCGCAGAGCGTAGGTAATGCCGCTCCGGTCGTCTATCAGTCCGTACCGTAGCAGCCACTGACGTGCGTCGTCGGCATCCTCCGTGAACCACTTCCGCGCGCTTCCCAGGCGGAAACTATAGCCCCACTCGTCCATGTCGGCGAACATCCGTTGCGCGCCGATGTTCGCAAGCGCCTGCGCCATGAGAATCTGCAGGTAGCACACGGCGCATTCCTCGGCATCGTCTCCGCCCGCATCGGTGTGCAAGCCCGCCCGGCGTTCCGGCGTCATGCAGATGAAATGGGCGCTCTCGTGCAATATGGAATGCAGCGGGGTATCGAAGCGCGCATAGAGCTTCGAGCCGATCAGGCCTGCCTCTCGCTCTCCCCAATGAGAGCCGGGGATCACCTCAGCCGGGGCTACCAGCACCAAATCCAGCCGGTAGCGGTCTAGCAGCACCAAAAGATCGAGACGGTCGATGGAATTGAGTAGCAGCACACGGTGCTCCCGCCTCTACTTCTTCAGATGGCTCAGCCGACGCATGGCCATCGCGACCAGGTCCCGCGCCATTTGCGCACGCAGGATGTCGGCCTCGTGCTCCTTGGCGAGCAGCACGTTCTCCTCGAAGCTGTAATCCCTCGAGAGGGTGATGGTCTGCGGCGCGAGGAGCTCGGAATCCGGCCCGTGCACGGCGAACGTGACCGTGTAGATGAGCTCATAGTCGGTGGGGATGTTGCGCACCGATACCGACAAAGTCCGTTGCTCCACCACGTCCTTGGTGATTTCGATGGTCGCCGTAGCGTCCTGCCGCCCCGGCTCCAGCACCGCCCCCGCATTCTTCAGCTCGAGCTCGAACTCGCGCGCGAAATCCGTGTAGGAATCTTTGACGGACAGATAGGGCCGGGCAAGGCTCGGCGGCAGATGATCGCTGCCTGCGAGCCGAAATCCGCACCCCGACAGCGCCAGGCCGAGGGCGCATGCACTCGCGGCGCCCGCAGCTGCCCGCCAATGCCTGGGCACGGCCGTCACGCTAGACGACCACGTTGACGAGCTTGCCGGGCACGACGATGACCTTGCGCACCGTCCCGTCCCCGACGAACTTTTGCACCTGAGGGTCGGCCAGCGCCGTCTTGCGGGCCGTCTCATCATCCGACCCCGCGGGCACGCTGATGCGCGAGCGCAGCTTACCGTTCACCTGCACGACCATCTCGACCATCGACTGTTCGAGGGCCGCGGCATCGACCGGCGGCCAGCTCTCGTCGATCAGCGCCGTGGAATGCCCGAGCCCGCGCCACATCGCGTGCGTCGCATGCGGAATGATCGGGGACAGCGCGATCACGGCGATCTCCAGCGCCTCGTGCGCGACGCTGCGGTCCTGAGGCGTCCGCTGAGGAAATTTCGACAAGGCGTTCAAGAGCTCCATCACGGCGGCGATGGCCGTGTTGAACGTGCGGCGCCGGCCGATGTCGTCGGTGACCTTGCCGAGTGTCTGATGCGCATGGCGCCTGATCGCCCGTTGGGCGTCGTCGAGGCCGGCCTTGTCGAGCGCCGCAACCGCGCCTCCCGACACATGCTCGTGCACCGCTTTCCAAAGGCGCTTGATGAAGCGAAACGCACCCTGCACCGCCTCGTCGGACCATTCGAGCGTCTGCTCCGGCGGCGCCGCGAACATGGTGAACAAGCGGGCGGTATCGGCGCCCAGTTCGTCCACCAACGCCTGTGGGTCGACGCCGTTGTTCTTGGACTTCGACATGGTGATCACGCCGGCGGACTCCACCTCGCTCCCGTCCTTGCGCAGGATCGCGGTACGGCGCTGATCGCGCAGAGCGACCTCCACCTCCGCCGGATTGAAGTATTCGATGCGTCCGGACTCGGACTTTCGATAGAACGCCTCGTTGAGCACCATGCCCTGCGTGAACAGATGGGTGAACGGCTCCTTGAAATCGATCAATCCGAGGTCGCGCATCACGCGGCTCCAGAAGCGCGAATACAGCAGGTGCAGAATCGCGTGCTCGATCCCGCCGATGTACTGATCGACCGGCAGCCAGTAATCGACGCGCTCATCGACGGCCGCGCGGTCGTTGCCGCTGCAGGCGTAGCGCAGGAAGTACCAGGACGAATCGACAAAGGTATCCATGGTATCCGTCTCGCGCCGCGCCGGCCGCCCGCAGCGCGGGCACGTGCAGGCGAGGAATGCCTGATCCTTGAGGAGCGGATTGCCGCTGCCGTCCGGCACCAGGTTGTCGGGGAGCACCACCGGCAATTGATCGTCGGGCACGGACACCGAGCCGCATGCGTCGCAATGAATGATGGGGATCGGACATCCCCAGTAGCGCTGCCTCGAGATGCCCCAGTCGCGCAGCCTCCATGTGATCCGCTTCTCACCGAGCTTCAGCTTCTCGATGTCCGCGGCCACCGCATCGACCGCCGCCTTGAAATCGAGGCCGTCGTATTGGCCCGAATTGACGCAGCGGCCGTGCTCGCTGTACCAGCTCTGCCAGGCCTCGGTGGAGTAGGTGCGGCCATCGACGTCGATCACCGGCACGATCGGCAAGCGGTACTTCTGCGCGAACTCGAAGTCCCGTTCGTCGTGCGCGGGCACGCCCATGACCGCGCCATCGCCATAGCTCATCAGCACGTAGTTGCCCACCCACACGGGCACGGGATCGCCCGTGAGCGGATGGCGAACGGACAGTCCCGTCGCCATGCCTTTCTTCTCCTGGGTGGCGATCTCGGCTTCGATGGCGGGCCCGCGCTTGCATTCCTCGATGAATGCCGCGAGTGCCGCGTTGCCTTTGGCCGCATGCGTCGCCAGCGGGTGCTCGGCCGCGACCGCGCAGAAGGTAACGCCCATCACGGTATCCGCGCGCGTGGTGAACGCGTACAGCACCCCGTTCGCACCGCCGATCTCGTACGGGAATCCGATCCGTATGCCTTCGCTCTTGCCGATCCAATTGGCTTGCATCGCGCGCACGCGATCCGGCCAGCCCGGCATGCGGTTCAGCGAGTCGAGCAGATCCTCGGCGTAGTCCGTGATCTTGAGGTAGTACATCGGAATTTCGCGCCGCTCCACCAGGGCGCCGGTGCGCCAGCCGCGGCCGTCGATGACCTGTTCATTGGCGAGCACCGTCTTGTCGACGGGGTCCCAATTCACCACGCCCGTCTTCTGATAGGCGATGCCTCCTTCCAGCATGCGCAGGAACAGCCATTGATTCCAACGGTAATATTCCGGGCGGCAGGTCGTGACCTCGCGGCTCCAGTCGATCGCGAAACCGAGCGCCTGCAGCTGTCCCTTCATGGTCGCGATGTTGTCGAGCGTCCACTTCGCCGGCGGCACGCCGTTCGCCATCGCCGCGTTCTCCGCAGGCAACCCGAACGCATCCCAACCCATGGGTTGCAGCACGTTCCTGCCGTTCATGCGCATGAATCGGGTGACTACATCGCCGATGGTGTAATTGCGGACGTGGCCCATGTGCAGCCGGCCGCTCGGATAGGGAAACATCGACAGACAGTAGTATTTCTCACGAGCCGGGTCCTCCGTGACCTCGAAGCTCTTGTGCTCGTTCCAATAGCGCTGTGCCTCCGCCTCGACGGCGGCGGGCTCATATCTTTCTTGCATGGTTACGCGGCAGAATACCTTAAGATGCGCATTCCCCGCGAACTGCGGCAGCCCGACCTGACAATAATGTAATGCGCCTAGCCAAGTTCGCATCCTTCCCTCGTTCCTCCTTCGACGGTCTCGGCCTGGTCACCTTGAGCGGCTGCCTCTGGTTCCTGGCGTGCACCCCCTTCGACTGGTCCGCGGCCGGCTGGATCGCCGCCGTGCCGATGCTGGCCGCGGTGGATCGGGCACCCACCTACCGGCGTGCGCTCTTCCTCGGTTGGTGGGCCGGCGTGGTCGAGACCGCCGGCGGTTTCTATTGGCTGATCGATACCACGGAACGCTTCGCCGGCTTCCCTTGGATCGCGGGCCTCCTGGTACTCGCGCTATTTTGCGCAGCGCGCGCATTGATCTTCTTGTTGTTCACGGCCGTCGTGTGCTCGATTCGCCGGCGAATCGCCGTGCCCATGACGCTGATCGCGCCGATCGGGATGGCCGCCTGCGAATTTCTCGTACCTCAGATTTTTCCCTGCGGGCAGTGGATCACCCAGGCCTGGCATCCGCTGGTGATTCAGATTGCCGAAATCACCGGGCCCTGGGGCGTTACGGCGCTCTTGATGATGGTGAACGGCGCGATCTACGACCTCTGGGTGAGTCCGAGGGCCGCGCGGATTCCGGCGATCTCGGCCGCGGCGATTCTCGCGGCGGCGCTGGTGTTCGGCGCCGTGCGCATGCGGCAGGTCGATGAGCTCGTTGCGCATGCGCCGCGGCTCAAAGTCGGCCTTGTGCAACCGAACATCGCGTACAGCAACGACCCGGAATTCTCGCCCGAGGAAGCGCGGCGCGAATTGACCATCCTTCAGGATGAGTCTCGCCGATTGGAATCGGCAGGCGCGCAATTGGTGGTTTGGAGCGAAGGCAGCTACCCGGTTGCGCTGCCGCGGGAACTCTACACCGATTTCCCGCCGGACTCGGCGGCGATGATTCGTCGCGGGCTCGACGGTCCGGTGATCATTGGAGCGGACACGTATGACTCCGCGACCGACGACGTCTACAACTCGGTGATTCTGCTCGATCGCGACGGCGCGATGACGGGACGCTACGACAAGGTGCGGCTGCTCGCCTTCGGCGAGTACATCCCGGGAGTGGATTGGTTTCCCTGGTTGAAGCAGATCGTTCCCCTGGGGAGCGCGCGCTTCACTGCCGGAACGGGTCCCAAGATCCTGAAGCTCAAGGATCCGGCCGGAAACACCTGGGGGCTCGGCCCGGTCATCTGCTACGAGGACATTCTGCCCGACTACCTGGTCGACATCGGGCGCGCGCGCCCGAATCTCCTGGTGAACATGACCGTCGACTCGTGGTACGGAAAGCGCGCGGAGCCCTGGGAACATCTCGCCTTGGCGGTATTCGCGACCGTCGAATTGCGCGAAGCCATGGTGCGCGCCGTGAACTCGGGCGTTTCGGCCCTGATCGACCCGAATGGGCGGCTGCTGGTCAAAACCTACGCGGACGACCCGTATCGAGAGCCTCGTCCGCCGGAAGGAGTCGTGGTGAGCGCGCCCCGCCTCGAGGGCGACGAAACGCTGTTCGTGCGATTCGGATGCTGGTTTCCATACGCCTGTACGGCCGCACTCGCGCTGCTGGGCGCAATCGCCTTCAGGAGGCGTCGGGCCATGCCCGGAAGTCGAGCCTTACCCGGACGTTGATCCGACGTATTGATCGAGCGCCGGGTCGACCGGTTGCCAGTGCAGCCGATTTTCCAGCCAGATTTCCGCCGTGGGCGGGAAAGCATCCGGCTCGTCGAGCGTTCCGGCGGTCACATCGACGCTGATCGGACAGGTGGCGTTGAAATAGGTCAGGGCGCTACCGCAGGTCCCGCAGAACTGACGGACCACGCCGGGAGAGGAATGAAACACCGCGGGCTTGCCCGCGACGATCTCGAAACACGTCCGCTGAAAGGTCACCCAGGCGACCGCCGGCGCACCGCTCGCGCGCCGGCAACTCTCGCAATGACAGATGACCGACGATGACGGCTCTCCGGCGACGCGATAGCGCACCGCACCGCAAAAGCAGCCGCCCTCATGGATCGGCGTCGTGGTGAAGCGCTTAGACACCGGCTCGAGATTCCGCGCGCTCGGCCACTCGCTCGGTATGCTCGACTCGATCCGCCTTGATTTGCATGGCGCCCGAGGCCGTCTGCAGCGTGAAGACGACGTTGCCGACGAAGGTCTGCGTGGCGTCGCAGCCCTCGATCACGCGGGTGGATTGCAGCCGGCGAACTCCGGTGAGCGGCAGCGAGCCCTTCCGTTCCATCGCCTCGTCCGCGGTCAGCTCGAGAACCACGCGGTCCGCCTTGATCTCGATCGGCCGTCCGGTGCCGATGAGGTCGATTCGAACGTCGCCGGAAAGACGCATCGCCTCGATTTCCGGACCGGCGTAATCATTCAGCGCCTCGGCATTGCTGGCGGAAAACGACGATACGGCCCCGACCGGCACCCTGATGGTCGCCTCACGTCCACTCGAATTCGCCGGGATGAAGAAAGTCTCCGGCTCGCTCACGCCGGCAGCCAGTGTCGACGCAGCGCACAATAAAAGCGCGTAGCCGGCTTGAGATGTGATCGGTCTCATGACGATGCAAATGATCTTCGCGTCTTTCCGTGAATGCAACCGCTGCCCGGTGAAGTTATGGGTACGGGGGGTAAAGTTCTGCAAAGACGTTCGCTTACATCGCACGCTGGAGGCGCCGACGGACGGCCGCCAGGAGCGCGGTGAGTTCCTCGATTTTCAGAAGCGCCGCGGCCCCCAGGAACACGATTCCCGCGACGAACACCGTGCCGAACAGCGCCGATGCCTTGCTCCAGAAGGCCTGGGTCGCCCAATCGGCGAGCAGCCAGTGCGTGGAAGCCCAGCACACCGCCGCGAGCGCGCACCCGGCAATGCCGATCTTGAACAGCGTGACGAACATGCGAAGCGACTCGAGACTGCCGAGTTGGCGATGCATCAAGGCGTACAGCAGCAGAAAGTTGCAGGTCGCGACGCACCCGGTCGAGAACGCCAGCCCACGGTGGCCCCAGCCCAGGTGAAACGTGAACAGCCAGTTGAAGATTAGATTGAGCGCCACGGCGAGAAAGCTCACGATCATGGGCGTCTTGCGCCGGTCGAGCGCGTAGAAGGCATTCACCAAGACCTTGAGGGCCGCATAGCCGGCGAGACCGACCGCATAGAACTTCAGAGCCCCGCCCGCCTGCATCGCCTGGTGGGCATCGAACTTTCCGTGCTGATAGAGCACCGACATGATCGGGTCGGCGAGCATCATGAGTCCGATGGTCGACGGAATGGTGAGCAGGAACATGAGCCGCATGGCGCGGGCGAGTTCGCTGCGAAATGCGGTCATTTGGTTCGCGACCACGAGCCGCGACAGGAGCGGCAGCGTGACCGTGCCGAGCGCCACACCGAACAGGCCGAGCGGAAGCTGCATCAACCGAAAGGCGATCGCGAGCCAGAAGATCGCACCGTCGCCGAGCGTCGAGGCGAACATGGAATTGACCAGGACGTTGACCTGCGTGGTACTCGCCGCGATCACCGCAGGCCCCATCAGAGCCAGGATGGCGAATACGCCCCGATCGCGCCAGTGGAAATCCGGGTGGAACCGGTAGCCCAGCGTCTTCAACGGCGGCAGCTGCACCGCGAGCTGCAGACCGCCGCCGATCAAGGTGCCGAACGCGAGACCGATGAGCGCTCGCGGGCCGAAATGCGGATCGATCAGTGCGCCGAGCGCGACGCCGCCGATGATGGACCCCGCATTGAAAAAGCTCGACGCCATGGCCGGCCGGCCGAAGATGCTCTTCGCATTCAGCATCCCCATCACCAGCGCGGCGAGCGATACCAGGAGGATGAAGGGGAACATGATGCGCGTGAGTTGCGCGGTCATGTCTGCCTTCTCGGAATGGAAGCCGGGTGCGATGAGCGCCACGAGCTGATGCGAGAACACCATACCGAGGACGCAGAGCGCTCCCAGCACCAGCACGGTGAGCGTCGCCACCTTGTTCGCAAGCCGCCACGCCGCCGCGTCGCCCTCGCGCGCAATCGTCTTGCTGAACGTGGTGACGAAGGCGGTGGACAGGGCGCCCTCGGCGAATAAATCACGCAGCAGATTGGGTATCCGGAACGCCGCCGTGAAGGCGTCCATCGCCGCCGCGCCGAACAGCGCCGCGCAAACCTGCTCGCGGATGAGTCCGAGCACCCGGCTGCACATGACCGCGAGGCCGATGATCCCCGCCGCCCGTGTATTCAGGCGCTCCGTGCGGTTGTCGGGAGCGACGGCATCGGCGGCGACCAGCGTGGGGTCCGGGTGCGAGGGTGGGCTGGTCCTTGATCTCATTCTGAAGTTTTGAGCCTGCGACGCGGCGTAGTGTAGCGCGTCCGGCCCGGCCTACGGGCCTCCTGGCAAGGGGGCGGCGGCCCCGGTTCAGCGTTTGCGGGTGGCCGGCACGCCTGTGATTTTGCGGATCGCGCCGACGAGGGACTTCGCCGAAGCCTCGTAGCCGTCCCACGCCTTGCTCTTCTCGAGAAGCGCCGGCGCCGATCGTACCGTGAATCGCATTGGATCGAGCCCGCGCCTGACCTCGCGCCAGTTGAGCGGCATGGACACCGGCGCTCCGGCGCGCGCGCGCGGCGACAGCGGCGCGACCGCGGTGGCGATGCGGTCGTTGCGCAGATAATCCAGAAAGATGCGGCCCACGCGCTGACTCTTCGACATCGTGTCCAGATACTTCGCGGGACTGTCCTGGGCCATTTGCGCGCACACCACGTGCGCGAAATTCTTGGCCGCCGGCCAGTCCACCGCATGGGGCCGCGTGCAGAGCAGCGGCGCCACCACGTGCAATCCCTTGCCTCCCGTGCTCTTGCAGAACGACTCGAGGCCCAGCGCGCTCAGCCGCTCGCGCATCTGCAGCGCCGCGTCGATCACGGCGTCGAATTTCACGTCCGGCGCGGGATCGAGATCGAATACCAATCGCCCGGCGATCTCGGGAGCATGCGGTGCGCAATTCCAGGGGTGCAGCTCCAATGCTCCGATTTGCGCGACCGCGGCCAAAGCTTCGATGCGGTCGATCTGCACGTAGGGCGCGCGGTCTCCCTTCACTTTGACCAGCTCGAACAAATCCGAGAGGCCCGCCATCGCGTGGCGCTGGAAGAAATGCTGCCCGCCGATGCCGTCCGGCGCGCGCACCAGCGAGCACGGCCGGCCTTCCAAATGCGGCAGCATGAAGCCCGCGGTCGTTTCGAAATACCGCGCCAGATCGAGCTTCGTGACCGGCCGCCCGTCGCCGGCATCCGGCCACAGCGCCTTGTCCGGCTTGGAGATCTTGACGCCCAGGACGGTGGAGGAGTCCGCGGCGGGCGGCGGATCGTCGCGACCCTTGCCCTGCCTACGCCGCTGGCGGTGCTCGAGTTCCTCGTCCGGGGCAGGGTCTGATTTGTCGACGGTTTCCGGCATCTCGGCCACCACCTCGCCGGCGGGCTTATCTTGCCGCAGCGCCTTGAATGCCGCCTGCCGGATCATTCCGGAATCTGTCCAGCCCGCGAATTCTATTTCAGCGACCAGCTCGGGCCGAAGCCAGCGCACGTTGCGCTCCGGGCGCGGTGCGTTGTCGCCGCCGAACGGGCTCTCGTCGACGGTGAGTGCTTTGAGTTGAGGCAAGAGTTCCTCGGCCGTCCTTCGCGTGTACCCGGTGCCGATTCGGCCGACATACACGAGATGGCCGTCACGATTGACTCCCGCCAACAGAGAGCGCAGCGTCCCGGACTCGGTGGTCCAGCCGCCCAGAACGACCTCGTGACCCGCACGGCACTTGGATTTTCGCCAGCCATCGCCCCGCCCCGACACGTACGGCGCCGTGGTTCGCTTGGAGACGATGCCCTCGAGCCCCATGCTGCAAGCCGATTTCAACACCGCGTCTCCGCGCGACTCCAAATGCGTCACATATCGGATGTGCTCTCCCGCCATCCCCTCGAGCAGCCGCTGGAGCCGCTCCTTGCGTTCGGCGAGCGGCAATGCCCGCAAGTCGCTTCGCTTCTCGAACAGTAGATCGAACGCAAAGAACACCAGGTCCTCCGATCGGCCGGCGGACAACGCCGCCTGGAGGGCCGAGAAGTTCGGCACCCGGCGTTTGTCCAACGCGACCACCTCGCCGTCGATCAGGCAGTCGGGCAGATCGGCGGCCTCGGCGGCGATCGCGGAAAATTTGCTCGTCCAATCGAGTGCGCTGCGGGTTTTCAACGTCGCTTTGCCGCCGACCACCCGAAGCTGCAGCCGGTAGCCGTCGAATTTCACTTCGTGCGCCCATCCCGGCTCCGCCGGGGGCGCTTCCACCAGACGGCTCAGCTGCGGCTCCACGAACTCGGGAATCCGCTTGACCGTCGCTCGGGCGTGCCTGCGAGCCGACGGCTTGTCAACCGGCGCCGCCGGCGCGGTCTCCTTGGATCTCCAAACGGCATCGGCGCGCGCGCCCTTGGCGGAGAACATGAACGGCCTGGGGGCGCCGCCCCTGCCCGCCGCGATTTCGCTCATTGCCCGGCCCGAGGCGACCGAGCGATCTTCCGCCAGCAGCTCCGCGCCTCCGTCGGAGCGGGCGTCCGCGTCGCGGTGCTTGATGAGCAGCCAATTCGTGCGCTTGCCGCCGTTGCGATCCTGTTTCATGCGCACCAGGACCCAGCTGCCTTGCAGCCGCTCTCCGTCCAGGCGGAACTTCAAATCGCCGGTGCGAAGCGCCTGCTCGGGGGACTTCGTGCCCTCGGGAGTCCAGTACCCCCGGTCCCATAGCTGCACCGTCCCTCCCCCGTATTCGCCGGCCGGAATGGTGCCCTCGAAATCGCCGTAATCGAGCGGATGATCCTCCACTTCGACCGCCAGACGCTTGTCGGCGGGATCGTTCGACGGACCTCGCGTCACCGCCCAGGATTTGAATACGCCGCCGAGCTCGAGCCGCAGGTCGTAATGCAGGCGGCGGGCGTCATGTTTCTGAACCACGAAGCGCAGGCGGCGCGAGGCGGCGACTTTGTTCGCGCCGCTCGGCTCGGCCGTCTTCGAAAAGTCGCGCTTTTTGCGGTAGGTCGCGAGTGCTTTTTTCGCCATGGACGGCGCTCCTGTGTCGCTGACGCCGCTCGTGGCCCTATTATGCTCTCAGAGGACGAACGCCTCGTAGGCGCGCTCGACTTGGCCGCCGACAGGCGCCGAACCCGTGGAGTCGCCCGCGCCAGGCTCGATCCCTGAGCGGAAGCACCGGATGGCCCGCGCCTTGGCACGCCGGGTCTCGTTGCTCAAGGGAAACTTCACCCAGCGCTCTTTGCTCGGCGTCTCGGGATCGAGCCGCGGCCGGATGGCGTACCGCGCGATCGGAATATTCTGTGAGCGGCCGAAGTCCATGCAGAGCGCGCCCACCGCCCGATGGTCGGGATGGCCGTCATGCTCGTACGGGGCGATGAGCGTCAATCTGTCCCGGCAAAAGGACAGCATGGCGTTGCGCAATCGATTCAGATGCTCCGTGATCCTGCCGTCGGGGAGTCCCAATCGAGTCACCGAAACATGGGTGGGACAGAGTTTCCTCAGCGCCTCCTTCATTTCTTCCCGCCGCAGGTTGGCAAGCCCCTCGCAGCCGGGATCCGCCGCCTCGCCGTCGGACACGCTGAGCACGCTCACCTCCCGGCCGCCCGCGGCCCACGTCCGTATCAGGCCGCCCGCTCCGAGGATCTCATCGTTCGGGTGCGGCGCGATGACGAGCAGTGCCCCCTCGTCGGGCGACCAATCGGGACAACGGGCGAGCATCGCCGCACGATGACTCACCTCGGCCATGGCCGGCCGGAGCGCGGCTTCGGAGTCCCTCGAAGGCAGAGCGGATTGCATGGCGCCTCCCAAGCGGCGCATTGGCGACCTTCAAAGTGTCGGCCGCAGCTTCGGGAGGCGCCTATCGGTGAGCGCGCTGTTCAGCTGTAGGAAAAGCGCACGGCGACTTCATCGGGCACGCAACGTCAAATGGCGGCGCGCCGCCGGCGCCCTTATACGTTGGCGTTGACGTTGTTGCCGATACCGCTCAGCGAGTGCACGCCGCCGCTCTGCAGATTCTGAAGCAGATTATTGAGGAAGCTCTGAAGGCCCGCGCTGGACGACGCGGAGCGCGCGGTCGAAGCCGCACCGTCGCCGGCCGCCGATGCAGCCGCCGTTCCGCTGACCGCGCCGCTCACCAAGTTCTGATAAGCCGCGCTCAAATTCGCCGTTGTGGCATTGCCCGCCGACGAACCGACTTGTCGAATGAGCGTTTGCAGCGACGACACGAGATTCGCTCCGTATTGGCCGCTTCCCGTCGCCGCACCCGCACCCGCTGCGGCTGTGCCCGACGCGGCGGAGCCCGCCGTCGTGCCGCCGCCGAGGCCGTCCTGTTTCAACGCCTGGAAAAGCGTATGCATGAACGCCTGCACGTTCGCTGCGGGACCGGCCGTGCCGCTCGTACTCGTGGTGCCGGCCGAACTCGCGATAGCGGCCGAACTCGTGGCGCCGGCCGTACCGGTGACCGCAGCCGGGGCGGCCGCCGTGACCGCCGACTGAGCGCCTACGGTTTGTTGCAGGGATTGCAGTATGTTGTTGAACAAGGGCGTCGAGGCGCCCACCGGCAGTTGACCGATGGTGATACCACCCGTATTGCTCGACGTGCTCGCGCTGGTGGAGGACGCACTCGTGCTGGTGCTTTTGTCCGGGTGAGCCCCTTTTCGATGTCCCCGGGCACGGAATTCGGCGGTGGGCACTGCCGGGGACGGAGTAGAGGAAATGGCATTTACGCTCATGGGATATCCCTCATCGATTGAAAGTGTGTCATCGGGGTGAGGCGGCAACGATTTGCCGCCGGCGCGCTGCCGATGCGGCCTCGAGTTGCCGCCGCGGCGGCAACTGTGCCGCTGCGAGGCGGTACGGACTGCGAATCGCGCATTTTTGCCCTCATGATCCGGTAAATCGAACGAACCTTGGCCCAATCCATCGACGGGCCTCCTGGATGTAGCAGTTTCCGTGCCAACGCTGCGCGCGGCGATTCAGATTTCCGGGTAGTCCCGCATCCCTCGTAATGGGATGATCCCTCGTTTCGGGGCTCCTCATGCGTTCATTGCGCCTTCAACAAGGCAAGGTCATCGCCTTGCTGTTCGCCGGGTACGGCGCCCTCTACTTCTGCAGGGCCGATTTGTCGGTCGGCGCCCCGCTCATCGTCGACCAGCTGAGCCGTCACGGCATGAATCACGACGACGCCATCGTACGCATCGGGACGATCTCCTCGTTGGGCGTGCTCGCGTACGCGCTCGGCAAGCTATTCCTCGGCGGCCTCGGCGATTATTGGGGCGGGCGCATCAGCTTCCTGATCGGCCTCGCGGGCGCCACGATCTTCACCCTGCAGTTCGCCTCCGGCAGCACGATTCCCGTGTTCATGACGGCCTGGTTCGGAAACCGGCTCACGCAGTCGATCGCTTGGGCGGGTCTCATCAAGGTTTCATCGAAGTGGTTCGACTATTCGTCCTACGGAATGATTCTCGGCGTCTTGAGCTTGAGCTACCTGGTCGGCGACGCGGTGGCGCGTCAGACCATGGGCGCGCTGATCGAGCATGGCTTTTCGTGGCAGACGCTGTTCTGCTATGCGGCCGCGGTAACGGCGACTCTGTACGCCGCCAACTGGTTTCTGCTGCGGGAGTCGCGGGTCGAGAGCGGGTTCGCCGAGGCGCGGACCAATCCTCTCAACCTGTTCGCCTCCGCCGAATCGCGCGCCCCCAGCGTCCGCGCACTGCTCGGTCCGCTGATGCGCAGCCGCGCATTCATCCTCGTTTGTCTGCTCTCTCTAGGCTGCACCATCATCCGCGAGACGTTCAACATCTGGACGCCGATTTATTTGCGCGACTATTTGGGCTATTCGACCAGCGCCGCCGCGAGCACGAGCGCGATCTTTCCCGCCGTCGGTGCGGTATCGGTGCTGCTTAGCGGGTGGCTGAGCGATCGGCTCGGCCCGAACGGGCGCGCGTTGATTCTCTTCCTGGGCCTCATGGCTTCGGCGGCGGCCCTGCTGATGTTGATGACGTTTCGGTCCAGCAATGCCCACCCGCTTCTTCCATTGTTGACCATCGGAGTCGTGGCCTTCTGTCTGCTTGGACCTTATTCTTATTTGGGCGGGGCATTCGCCTTGGATTTCGGCGGCAAGCAGGCGTCCGCCGTGTCCTCGGGTATCATCGACGGCGTGGGCTACCTGGGCGCCGTGGCGGCGGGCGACAGCGTCGGAAGAATTTCCGTCGCCGCCGGCTGGCAAGGGGTGTTCATCGCGCTTGCCGGCGTGAGCGCCGTGGCGGCCGTCGGCGCAGGACGTTTGTACTTCATGAACAGCAAAGCATCCGAGAGAGGCATTCATCTCCCATGAGCTCGCACGGCTCCATCAAGCGCGTCTCGGCAACCTCCGACGCCCTCGCCGTCGAGTGGGCCGACGGTACCATCCACGAGTTCGCCGGCATTTGGCTTCGCGACAATCTCCCGGAGAACCGCGATCCGCACAGCGGCCAGCGCTTGGTCGATGTCGTGGATTTGCCCTCGCTGCCCAGAATCCGATCAGCGGCCGCCCGCGATGGGGGGGTGCATGTCGAATGGGAGGGTGAAGCACGCGAGTCCTCGTTCGATGGGCACTGGCTCGCCTCGCAAGCCGAGAACATCCGCATCCGTCGTCCGGAACTGACGGTGCGCCATTGGCTTCAGGGATCGGCGCTCGAGGCCTCCGACTTCGCCTGGGCGGGCTTCGTGCATGCCCGGGACGACCGGGCGTTGCGCCTCGAGTGGCTCACCCGCCTGCTTCAGGACGGCGTCGCGTTCTTGTCGGACGCGCCACCCGGCGAGGCGGCCCTGCTGGAAGCCATGAAGCTGGTCGGGCACGTGGCGGAGACCAACTATGGCTTGGTGTTCGATGTCCGCTCGGTGGCGCAGCCGGAGAATCTGGCCTACTCCGACCTGGGGCTCGGCCTGCATACGGACAACCCCTACCGCGAGCCGGTCCCCGGATTCCAGGCTCTGCACGCGCTCATTGCCTCGCCGGACGGCGGCGACAGCTTGTTCGCGGATGGCTTCGCCCTCGCGGAGCATGTGCGCGAGACTCGCCCCGGGGACTTCACGCTGCTGAGCCGCACCGCGGTGCCCTTCCATTACCGCTCGCCGAATGCCGAGCTGTATGCGGAGCGCCCGCTGATCCAGCTTTCATGCCGGGGTGAGGTCACGGCGGTCCATTACAACAGCCGCTCGATCGCCCCGCTCGATCCCTCGGTTCCAGGCACCGCGGATTATTATTCGGCCTATCGGCGCTTCGCGGCCCTGCTCCGCGAGCCCCGCTTTCAATTGAAGTTCAAGCTCGAGGACGGGGAGATCGTGGTCTTCGACAATCAGCGCATCCTGCACGGACGGACCGCCTTCTCCTCCGCACGGCATGCGCGGCATTTGCGCGGCTGCTATCTCACGCGCGACAGTGTGTACAGTACCGCCGCGGTTTTGCGGCGCGCACTCGACCGGGGGAACGGCCATGGCAGTCATTGACGAGATATTCGCGCTTTACGAGCGGCACGGATCCGAGGCCTACTTCGGCGAACGCGTGTCGATGACCGAGCATGGGCTGCAGGCCGCGCATTTTGCCCGCGAGGCCGGCGCGCCGCCGGCCCTGATCGTAGCCGCACTGCTGCACGATGTGGGGCATCTGGTCGAGGATGTGGCGAAAGACCTCGCCGATTGGACCACCGATGCGGGCCACGAGCGGGTCGGCGGCGAGTGGCTGTCACGGCGCTTCCCGCCGGCGGTATCCGAGCCCGTTCGCCTGCATGTTCCGGCCAAGCGCTACCTCCTCGCGACCGATGCCGACTACATGGCGATGCTCAGCCCGGCTTCGGTCGTCACCTTGAAACTCCAAGGCGGTCCGATGTCGCCTCGAGAAACGGCGGAATTCGATTGCGAGCCGTTCCATCGGGACGCCATTCTGATTCGGCGCTGCGACGACCAAGGCAAGGTCGCCGGACTCAGGACGCCCCGGCTCGAGGACTTCGCCCCGATGATCGAGTCCCTGGCGATCGGATAGAGAAGCACGGGGACCCTCGGCCTTTCCCCGCCGCGCGGCGCACGGTGGACTAGATCTCCGCGTCGATCAGTTCGCGTCCGGCACCGATCAGCGAACGACAGCCGGTCAATATCATGGCCACCTCGAGCTCCGCGCGCATCGTGCCGAGCAGCTTCGCGACTGCGTCCTGCCCCCCCGCGCCCAGCGCGTAGGCCCACGGTCGTCCGATGAAACAAGCCTTCGCCCCGAGCGCCAGAGCCTTCAAGACATCGAGCCCGGAGCGAACGCCGCCGTCGAGGAATATCTCGAGATCGTTGCCGACTGCATCCGCGATGCGCGGCAGTGCCGAGATCGAGGATCTGACGCCGTCGAGCTGGCGACCGCCGTGATTCGATACGACGATGCCCTGCGCCCCGACCTTGACCGTGTCTCGTGCGTCCTGCGGGTCCAGCACGCCTTTGATGACGATCGGCCGGTCCCATTCGGTCCGTATCCAATCGAGATCGGCCCAGGTCACCGAGCGGTCGAAGTTATTGGCGATCCAGGTGAGGAAGTCGACGGCGGCGCCGCCCGACTGCAAGGCGTCGGCCACGGAGCCCAGGCTGTGCGGGCGGCCGTGGAGCCACACGTCCCAGACCCAGCGCGGGTGCGTGAGACCGTCCCAGAATCGATTGGCCAGGGCCGGAAGACCGGTCAGCCCGCGGAATCCCGAGCGAACGTCGCGATAGCGGGCGCCGGGAACCGGCAGATCCACGGTCAGTACCAGCACGGGACTTCCCGCGGCCTTGGCGCGGCTCAAGAGCTCGCGCATATAGCCGCGGTCCCTGAGAACGTAAAGTTGAAACCACGGCGGCACGGCATTGCGTGCAACCTCTTCCACCGAGCAGATGCCCATCGTCGACAAACTGAACGGAATCCCGTTCTCCGCGGCGGCTCGCGCCGCCTGGACTTCGCCGCGCCTGGCGTACATGCCGGCCATTCCGACGGCCGACAGTCCGATCGGCATGCTGAAGCGCTGCCCCAGGGATTGCATACCGGTATCGAGCGAGCTCATGTCCCGCATCACTCGCTGCCGCAGCGACAGCCGCGCCATATCCTCGACATTGCGGCGCAGGGTGACCTCGTCGTAAGCGCCCCCGTCAATGTACTCGAAGAGGATTTTGGGCAGGCGCCGCTGTGCCGCTGCGCGATAATCCGAAACCGATGCCGCGCGGGTCAATGAGTTCATGCGGCGCGTGGCTCAGGTGCCATGGCTCGCCGAGTAGGGAACCACCTTCTGCCGTTGCTTCCCCAATTTGGAGATTCCGAGCTCCACGACATCACCGGCCTTCAAATACACCGGCGCCGGCTTCATGCCCATGCCGACGCCCGGCGGAGTGCCCGTGGTGATGAGGTCGCCCGGACTCAAGGTCATGAAGCGGCTGATGTAGCTCACCAGCGTTCGAACCGGGAAAATCATGGTGCTCGTACGGCCTGACTGCATGCGCTTGCCGTTCACGTCGAGCCACAGGTCGAGTTTCTGCGGATCGCCCACTTCATCGGGCGTGACGAGGTAAGGTCCGACCGGCCCGAAGGTATCGCAGCCCTTGCCCTTGTCCCAGGTGCCGCCGCGCTCGATTTGATATTCGCGTTCCGACACATCGTTGACCACGCAGTACCCCGCCACATGATCGAGCGCGCGCTCCTCGGAGACATATCGCGCGGTGGTGCCGATCACCACTGCCAACTCGACCTCCCAGTCGGTCTTGACGGAATTCTTGGGCAACATGATGTCGTCGTCGGGGCCGACGATGCAGCTCGTGGCCTTGGCGAAAATCACCGGCTCCGGCGGCACCGGCAACCCCGCCTCGGCGGCATGGTCGCTGTAGTTGAGCCCGACGGCCACGAACTTGCCGATCCCGAGGTAGGGCGTTCCGAGACGCGGAGTTCCGCCCACCACGGGCAGCCTATCGACGCTGATTGCCCGGATCTCGTTCAACCGTTGCGGACTCAGGTGCTCCGCACTCAGATCTGCGAGCGCGGAGCTGAGATCGCGGATTTGGCCGTTGTCGTCGAGTAGACCGGGCTTCTCCGAACCCGCGCGCCCATAGCGGAGCAATTTCATATAGGAACCTCCAATTTGAACGAGCAAGGCGTGTCCGCGCGACCCGTTGGGAGCTCGCCTGCATCGGGCCGAGCAGTTTAATACGCTGAGCCGGCGCCCGATACGTCTCACCGACTGCTTATCAATCGTTCAATAGCACGCCGCGCTCTGCGGTAGTATCGCGAGTACCCTCGCATCCAAGGAAGCTGCTCATGCATGACAGGTTCGCCGGTATCTGCGCCCTCATCCTGACCGTTGCCGCCCTCTCGCCCGCGGACGCCCGCGCGCAATCCGCCGCGGGGCCCGATACCCCCGACGCGGCGGCCACCCAAGAAATCGCCGCCGCCACCACCGAGCCGCGGTTCCTGTCCCCCTGGGTTTCGTATCTGCCCGAGTCTGCGACCGTCCCCTCGCCGCGCGCGTTCCTGCATCGAATCCCCGGCGCCCCGGGTGAGCTGGCCGATTCGGCCACCGCCTATGCCTACAGCCGTGCATTGGCGGCCGCGTCCCCGCGGGTGCGGCTGTTCACCATCGGCCGCAGCGAGGAAGGACGCGACATCGTGCTTCTGGCCATCGCCGACGAGAAGGGCATCCGGGACCTGGACCGCCTGAAGGCGGCCACCGCCGCGCTTGCGGACCCTCGAAAGACCGATCCAGCGGCCGCCGAGAAAATCATTCAGAACGCCCGGCCGATCTATTACTTCAACGCCGCCCTGCATTCGGACGAAACCGGCTCGACGGAAACCATGCTGGAGCTCGCCTACCGGCTCGCCGTCTCCGAGCAGCCCATGATCCGGCGGATCCGTGAAAACATGGTGGTGCTCATCAACCCGGTCTGCAATCCGGACGGGCGCGACAAGCAGGTCCAATGGTTCTATCGATATCTCAAGGGCAAGACCGATCTGGCGACCCTGCCGCGCCAGTCGCCCCCCTACTGGTCCCGCTACGCATTCGTCGACATCAACCGCGACGCCACTCAATTGGCCCACGAGACCACCAAGGCGGTGCAGCGCATGTTCTTCGAGTGGCATCCGACCGTCGTGCACGACCTGCATGAGAGCGTGGCGCTGCTCGTTACCTGGAACGGCACCGGTCCGACGAACGAAGACGTGGATCCGGTCACCTACGATGAGCGCCTCGAGATGAGCTTTCACGAGGTCACGACCCTGACCGGCTTCGGCATGCCGGGGGTCTGGAGCTGGAACTTCGGCGATGACTTCGCGCACTTGTTCATGGATTCCATCGGGCTCAATCACAATGCGCTCGGCCGAGGCTACGAGACCTTCGGCAACGGCACCGCAGAAACCTTGGTGCAAACCTCGCCCTCGGACGAAGTGAGCCGCGACTGGTACCGTCCCTCGCCGCCTCCGACAACGCCCTTCCGCTGGTCGGCCCGCGATACCGTGAACTACATGGAGACTGCGGCGCTCGCCGCGCTCGATTTCTCGGCGCAACAGTCGAAGACCATGCTCGAGAACTTCTATCGGACCGGATTTGATTCCTGGCGCAAGGGAGTCGAGCAAGCGCCGTTCGCGTTCCTCATCCCGGCCGATCAGGGCGATCCGCCCCGCGTCGCGCAGATGGTGTCGCGGCTCCTGGCACAGGGCATCGAGGTGCAGCGCTCGGCGGCCGACATCGCCGTGGCGGAGGGAACCTTCCCCGCCGGAACCTACGTGGTGCGTCTCGATCAGCCGTATCGAAATTACGCGGTGGATCTCCTGGCGCCAAAGTTCTATCCCAAGGATGCCGGCGAGCCCTATGACGACATCTCCTGGGAGCTGCCTGCCAACTACCATCTGAGCGCGGTCGCGACCGGCGATCCTCGCATTCGCGCGGCTGCGCTCACGCCCGTGACCTCGCCGCCTCATCCCGAAGGCCGGGTGCAAGGCTCGGGGCCGCTGTTCGCGCTCCGCGACACGGGCCAGGAGGGCCTGCTCGAGGCGCGATTCAGGCTGGCGCGTTTCAAGCTCGAGATCGCCGAACAACCGTTCAGCGCGAGGGGCGTGCAATATCCCCGCGGCTCGTGGATTTTCCCGGCGCAGCCGGGCCTGCAAGCCGCGCTCGCGGAAACTGCCGCGAGCTTGGGCCTCGATTTCGCAAGTCTTGGCGCGCCGCCTTCCGCGCCCACCCATCCGGCGCCCGTCCCGCGGCTCGGCATCTGGGTGCCGTGGGCGGACACCGACACCATCGGGTGGGAGCGTTACTCGTTGGATCAACGCCATATCCCCTATACGTACGTGCGCGACGAAGACATCCGCAAGGGGAACTTGAGCAAGAAGTTCGACGTGATCGTGTATGGACATGTCGACCTCGAGCTGGCCGAGCAGATCGAGGGAATCCCCAAGGCTTGGGGGCCGATGCCCTTCAAGAAGACGGCCGCGACGCCGAGCTTCGGCACGCCCGCCGAGTCGGACGACATCACCGGCGGGATCGGCTACGAGGGTCTCGCCCAACTCCAACGCTTCGTCGATGACGGCGGGCTTTTTGTGACGCTGGGCAACGGCACGATGCTGGCGCTGGAAGGCGGCATCGTGCGCGGCATTCGCCGCGAGTCGGGCGGCGTGCCGCGCAGCTCCACCGGCGGCGGGGCCGCGGCGGCCGCGGCCGCTCAGGTGTCCGAGACACGCACCCCAGGCTCCCATTTGCGCGTGTCCTTCGATCGACCCGACAGTCCCATCCTGTACGGCTATCCGGCGCACACGCATGTGTTCCGCCAGAATTATGCGATCTACGCGACACCGCGCCGTTGGCTCCGCATGGCCTATTGCACCACGTGCCTCGATGGCCCCCCCGATCCCAGCGGCGTGATCATGGAATGGGGCGACCGGGACGGTGCGCCCCTGGTGGTCAGCGGCCAGGCCTGGGGAGAGGAAAATCTGATCGGCCATCCCGCCATTGTCGACATGCCGGTGGGAAAAGGCCGTGTGGTGGCGTTCAACTTCAATCCGCTGCACCGGGATATGAACCGGGGCGATCAGCGCTTTCTGTGGAACACGCTCATCAACTGGCAGGCGATCTTGGCAGACCGAGAACTCCCCCAGCCGAACTGAATACGGCGTATCGGTACGCCCGCTAGCGCGCTTCGGGCCTCGATCCGAGAGTTTCCATGGAGGCGCCCGCCGGCAGCTGATCTCCCGGGGTCAACGGGCGCTGCACGGCATCCTCGAGATCGCCGAGCGCGCGTTGAGCGCGGGCAACGGACTCGAGCTCCGTCCGCGAAGCGATCAGCTGTTCGATGTCGGCATCGTCGAGTTCGAGCCGCCCCTCTTCGCCCGCGCGCACCGAATCCCGGACCGCACGTTGCCGGCTCGCCGTGAGGTCCCCGAGGCGCACGGCCTCCTCGAGTTCCTCGAGCGCGATGCGGTACACGACCAGCGAGCGCTCGCTCTTCGAGAGCACCTCCGCCTGAGTGGCCTGGAACGCGGCAGCCGCCTTGAGCCGGCGCGCCTCGGCTTCGGCAATCGGCCCCCGATTTCGATCGAACATCGGAATGGCGGCTGAAAATCCGAGCGTGAAATAACTCTGCTTCTCCTCGTAAGTGTAGCCCGGGCCGATGTCGAGGTCCGGATACTGCTTGGCGATTTGCAAGCGCAGATCGGCTTCAGCGGCCGCATATTGCGCAAGCGCGCTGCGCACATCCAACCGATTGATCACCGCCTCTCGGCGTACTTCGGCGACCGGGAGAGATGCCGCGGCGGGCGGGCTGTCCAAGTCGGGCCACGACAGGTGCACATTCTGAAACGCCGCGGCGGGAACACCGATGGCGGCGGCGATCGCCGCCCTTGCCTCGGCCGCATGCTCCTCCGCTTCCCCCAACGCGGCGTGTGCTTTGGACAGATCGATGCGGGCGGCATCCGCCTGCAGGCGCGTGATCTCACCGACCGCGGTCATCCGATCGAGCAGATCGACCTGCTCCTCTCGAATCTTCGCCTCCGAGCGCAGCGACTCCACGGTCCGAGCGGCCATCAAATCGTCGAGCATGGCCGCGCGTACGGCGGCGCGAACCTCCCAGGCGGATTGCGCCAGATCGAGTCGCGATGCGAGCGCCGAGCTTTGCGCCGACTCGATGCGATAGCGCCGCTTGCCCGCGGTTTCGATCGGAAAGGACAGATCCAGCGTGAGCAAGTAGGGGCTCGGTATGCCCGGGGTGATCCCCAGGATCGGATTGGGCCGTGCGCCCGCCGTCGTGAGCGCGGCACTCGATTCCGCGGCGCGGGCGCGAGCCGCATCGAGCTGCGGATTGAAATACAGCGCCGCCAGCGACAGCGATTGAAAGTCCCAGGAGCTCGGCGGCCACTCGGGAACCGCGTGACCTAGATAGGCAGCCTCGAACGACCGCAGACCCGGGTCGTCGAGCGCCCGCGATTCCAGCGCCGACGCGGAGTCCCCGGGCGAGAGCGGCGCGGGCTTGTATTGCTGCGCCGCGCAGGCTGCCAACAGCGCAGGGGCGAGGACCGCCCCCAGCAGCGCTCGTCCGCTAGTCGCCGTCATGGTCCTCGGCGGGTTTGTCGATGGCTCGCGGCGCGATGACGCGCAGCAGATCGATGCGGCGCCGGTCGGCGCGCAGCACGCGAAACTCCAAGTCGCCGATCTGCGTGGTTTCGCCCCGCCGGGGCAGACGGCCGAACTCCTGCATGAGCAGGCCGCCGATGGTGTCGTATTCCTCGTCGGAGAACGCCGTGCCGAAGTATTCGTTGAAATCGGCGATCGGCGTGAGCGCGCGCACGGAGAACTCGCGCTCGCTCTCGCGGCGGATGGCCTGGTCGTCCTCGACGTCGTGCTCATCGTCGATCTCGCCGACGATCTGCTCGATCACATCCTCGATGGTCACCAGGCCGCAAACGCCGCCGTACTCGTCCACCACCATGGCCAGGTGATTGTGGCTCACGCGAAACTCCTTGAGGAGCACGTTGAGCCGCTTGCTCTCCGGAACGAAGACCACGGGGCGCATGAATTCTCGGATCTCGAACGGCTCGCCGTCCGCGATTTGCAGCCGCAGCAGATCCTTGGCGAGCAGGATGCCGAGAATCTGATCTCGGTCCTCTCCGATCACGGGAAAACGCGAATGACCCGACTCGACCACGAGTTCCAGTAGTTTGTCCGGAGCCGCATCGCGCTCGACGAACACCATCTGAGCGCGAGGCACCATGATGTCGCGCACCTGCATGTCGGCAACCGCCAGCACGCCCTCGAGCATGACGAGCGCATCGCCATTGAACAGGCCGCGCTCGCTCGCCTCGCGCAAATCCTCGATGAGCTCGCCTAGATCGCGCGGCTCACCCGACATCGATTGCGTGATCCGCCTTAACCAGCGGCCGGTGTTGCCAGTGGGCTGCTCGGACATGTACCGGTAAGCATACTCGATCAGGGAGCCGGCCAGGCATAGGGGTTTGAAAACCCAAGCCGATCAAGGATTTGAATCTCCCGGCCCTCCATTTTGACGGCCTCGCCGCGGCGCTCGTGATCGAAGCCGAGGAGGTGCAGCACGCCGTGGACCGTGAGATGCGCCCAGTGGGCCGTGGCCGACTTGCCCTGGTCGGCCGCCTCCCGGCCGACGACCGGAGCGCAGATCACGAGCTCGCCGAGATCGATCGAGCCATCCGGCATCGTCCCCGCACCGCCGAATGACAGCACATTCGTCGCCCGATCCCGCTGGCGATAGCGGGCGTTGAGGCTGCGGCTACGGGCGGCGCCGACGACGCGAACCGACATCGCCACGCGCGGATTGCCGCCGCGCCGGACGAGCGGCCGCGCCGCTCCGTCGGCGAGCGCCGCGGTCGCCCAGCGCGCGAAGTCCGCGCGGCGGGGCGCCCACGGACGCCGCGCCGCGAAGGTCACGTCCAGTTCGAGCCGCGGGGCCACCGTTCAGGGGCCCCTGGAACCGTCGTCGGGCGCTTTGGCCTCGTAGGCCTGAACGATTCGCTGCACCAGCGGATGCCGCACCACATCGCGGGAGCTGAACATGGTGAAGGCGATGCCGCGCACACCGCGCAGGATGTCGATCACGGTACGCAGTCCGGATTGCTTGGTATTCGGCAGGTCGACCTGCGTGATGTCCCCCGTCACCACCGCCTTGGAACCGAAGCCGATGCGGGTGAGGAACATCTTCATCTGCTCGTTGGTGGTGTTCTGCGCCTCGTCCAGGATCACGAAGGAATCGTTGAGCGACCGCCCGCGCATGAAGGCGAGCGGCGCGACCTCGATGAGGTTGCGCTCGATCGACTTTGCGACCCGCTCGAAGCCGAGCATCTCGTACAGCGCGTCGTACATCGGACGCAGATACGGATCGACCTTCTGAGTGAGATCCCCGGGCAGGAATCCCAATCGTTCGCCCGCCTCGACCGCGGGTCGCACCAGCACGATGCGGCGCACCTTCTCCGACTGCAGCGCCTCGACCGCGCACGCCACCGCCAGATAGGTCTTGCCCGTTCCGGCCGGACCGATGCCGAAGGTCAGGTCATGGGTGCGAATGTTGGAGAGATATTCGGTCTGATTCGCGCCGCGCGCGCGCAGCGCACCGCGCGCGGTGCGCACCTTGATCTCGTCGGGCGCATCGGCGTGATTCGACGCAGCGGTGCGCTCTGCCGGCGATTGCGCCGGGCCGGCCTCGACGGCCTCGCCGCCGTTCATGCCGAGTTCCTGAAGCGCGATGTGCACACGCTCGGAGTCCACCGGCTCACGCGCCGCGCGCGCGTACAAATCCTGCAACACCGCTTCCGCGCGCTTGGCCGCGGCCGGCACTCCGACGATCTGAAATCGATTGCCGCGCCGGCGGATTTCCACTCCGAGACTCGCCTCGATCTGATGCAGGTGCCCGTCGAGCGGCCCGCATAGTTCGACCAGCCGCACGTTGTCGGCCGGCGCGAGAACCATATCGCGCGACGGCGGAACGGAACTCACGCCCGGCTTTCCACCGCGTCATCCGTCACGAGGCGGCCGCGCAACGAATTGGGCCGCGCTTCGGTGATGATCACGTCGGCGAACCGGTTGATGAGATCCGCAGGGCCTTCGAAATTCACCCACCGGTTGTTATCGGTGCGGCCTGCAAGCTCGTGCTCGTTGCGCTTGGCGGGGCGCTCGATGAGCACCCGCTGGCGGCTCCCGACCATGCGCTGCGAGATGGCGCGCGACTGGGCATTCAGCCGCTGCTGCACGAGATCGAGCCTGTGCTGCTTGACCTCGGGCGGAACCTCGTCCGGAAACGAGGCGGCCGGCGTGCCGGGACGGCGGCTGTAGATGAAGCTGAAGGACTGGTCGAAACCCACGTCCGCGATCAAGTTCATCGTCGACATGAAGTCCTCGTCGGTCTCCCCGGGGAACCCGACGATGATGTCCGTGGTGATCGAAATATCCGGCCGCACCGCGCGGAGCTTGCGCAGCTTCTGTTTGTACTCGAGCGCGGTGTGGCCGCGCTTCATGGCCGCCAACACGCGGTCCGAGCCGCTCTGCACCGGCAAATGCAGCAAGTTGTTGAGCTTCGGCACGCTCGCATACGCCTCGATCAGGCTGTCGTTGAATTCCAGCGGATGCGAGGTGGTGAACCGGATGCGTTCCACCCCGGGCACCGCGGCGGCGAAGTGGATCAGCGTCGCCAGATCCGCAAGACTGCCGTCGTCCATCTCGCCGGCGTACGCGTTGACGTTTTGCCCGAGCAGCGTCACCTCGCGCACCCCCTGCGCCGCCAGCGTCTGCACTTCAGCGAGCACCTGCGCGAACGGCCGGCTGATCTCCTCCCCGCGGGTATAGGGTACGACGCAGAAGGTGCAGTACTTGCTGCAGCCCTCCATGATGGAGACATAAGCGGTCGCACCGCTTGCGCGGGCCTCCGGCAGACGGTCGAATTTCTCGATCTCGGGGAAGCTCACGTCGATCTGCGATCGGCCCGTTCGCTTCAATCCCTCGATCATGTCGGGGAGCCGATGCAAGGTCTGCGGGCCGAACACGAGATCGACGTAGGGCGCGCGGGCGGTGATGCCTTCACCCTCCTGGCTCGCCACGCAGCCGCCGACGCCGATGACGACGTGCGGCCGCAACTCCTTGAAAGCGCGCCATTCGCCTAGCAGCGAGAACACCTTTTCCTGGGCCTTCTCCCGCACCGAACAGGTATTGACGAGCAGCACGTCCGCTTCCGCCGCGTTGTCCGTGCGCGACATCCCGTGGGCCGCCTGGAGCACGTCCTGCATCTTGCGCGAGTCGTACTCGTTCATCTGGCAGCCGAACGTTTTGATGTAGACAAGGCCTGACATAGCTCGCCGTAGGCTCACGCTGAAAAGGCCGCTAAGATACTCGGAACCATGGCAATACGTGAAGTTTTGAGAATGGGCGATCCGAGTCTCCTGGAGATCGCCAAACCGGTGGCGGCCTTCGGCACGCCGGAACTCGAGAGCCTGCTCGGCGATATGCGGGACACCATGCAAGATCTCAATGGGGCGGGCCTTGCAGCGCCGCAAATAGGGGTCGGCTTGCGGGTTGTCATATTCGGCATGGAGGCGAACCCACGCTATCCGGATGCCGAGCCGGTGCCCTTTACGGTGCTCATAAACCCGGAGCTCACCCCGATCGGTGAGGACATGGAGGAAGGCTGGGAGGGCTGTCTGTCGGTCCCGGGCATGCGGGGTCTCGTGCCCCGCTATCGGCAGCTGCGTTACACGGGCTTCGATGCCGCCGGCCGGCCGATCGACCGTACCGTCAGCGACTTCCATGCGCGCGTCGTGCAGCATGAGGTCGATCATCTGGACGGCATCCTGTACCCGCGGCGGATCCGCGATTTGCGGCAATTCGGCTTCAGCGAGGAGCTCTTTCCGGGTCAGGATCTGGTAGACGATTGAGACAGCCTTCCGCCGCTGCTTTGACGGAGCAATGCCTCGCCGCGGCGCGCGATCCTGCCGGCGAGGGCGCCCGCGTCTTCACCGAACTGTTCGAGGAAACCGCACTCGAACACGCACGACAGGCGGACACTCGCTTGGCGAGCGGGCGTCCCGCCCGGGCGCTCGAGGGACTGCCGATATCGGTCAAGGATTTGTTCGATACCGCGGGCTCGGTCACCCGAGCCGCCTCCATCGCGCTCCCGGATGCCCCGCCCGCCCACGCCGATGCACCCGCCGTTGCCCGCCTACGGGCCGCGGGCGCCGTCATCGTGGGCAAGACCAACATGACCGAGTTCGCCTACTCCGGGCTGGGATTGAACCTCCATTTCGGCACCCCGCTCAACCCCTTCGACCGGCGCGCACAGCGGATTCCCGGAGGCTCCTCCTCGGGCGCCGCGGTCTCCGTGAGCGATCGCATGGCGGTCGCGGCCCTCGGCTCCGACACCGGGGGCTCGATTCGCATACCGGCGGCCCTATGCGGACTGGTGGGATGGAAGCCCACCGTTTCACGGGTATCACGCGAGGGGGTCTATCCTCTCTCGACCTCGTTCGATTCCATCGGCCCGATCGCGGCCGATGTGGCCTCCTGCGCACGGCTGGACCAGGTGCTCACCGGCGAGAACGCCCGGGAGCAGGTTCGGGATTTACGGGGCGTGCGCCTGGCCCTGCCCAGCAGGCTGTTGGGCGCCGACACCGACTCTGCGGTCGCGGCCGCCGTCGGCCGGGCACTGAGTTGTCTGAGCAAGGCGGGCGCGACATTGGCTGAGTTGCCGCTGCCCGAGCTCGTGGAGATCCCGTCGGTCGGCGCCGGCGTGGTGATCGTCGGATCGGAGGCCTATGCCTGGCATCGCCGCAACTTGGCCGCGCACGGATCGCTGTACGACCCGCGCGTGCGCGTGCGCCTCGAGCGCGGCGCCGCCTATTCCGCCTGGGAGTATTTGGACGCGCTGCGCTGCCGGTCCGCGAGCATCGAGGCAGCAGGCCGCGCGATGCAAGGTTTCGACGGATGGCTGATGCCGACGGTACCGATCATCGCTCCGCGGATCGCCGACTTGGCGGGCGATGAGGCGTATATCGACACCAACAAGCTGGTGCTCCGCAATTCCTCCATCGTGAATTTTCTCGGCGGCTGCGCGATCAGTCTTCCCTGCCATGCTCCGGGGGAACCGCCCGTCGGAATCACCTGCGCCGCGCTCGGCAACTCCGATCTCCGGGTACTGGCGATTGCCGCGGCGCTCGAGCGGGCGCTCGGCCCGGCTCGTGGGGCGGGCGGCGGCTAGCCGCGGGCGATTGGGCCGAGTACGTTCCGCAGCGTGCCGATTCCCTCGATCTCCACTTCCACGGCGGACCCGTCCTTGATCGATCCGACGCCGATCGAGGTACCGCAGGCGATCACGTCCCCGGGCAACAGCGACATGTCGTGGGAAATCCGGCTCACCAGCTCGTCGGGCGGGATGATCATGTCCGAGAGCGGATAATTCTGCCTTTCCACGCCGTCGAGTCGCGTGATCACGTTGAGCCGGGACCACTCGAGCCCCGTCGCGATCACGGGGCCCAGGCACCCGAAGGTGTCGTAGCCCTTCGATCGGGCCCACTGCGTAAAGTCGACGTTCTCGTTCAAGACGCCCATCGCGGTCACATCGTTCACGCAGGTATAGCCGAAGATGTGCTCGTTCGCCTCGTTCGGGGCGATATCCTTGCAGCGCTTTCCGATCACGATGCCGAGTTCGCCCTCGTAGGCGATTTTACCGTCGTAGCCGCTCGGCCTTTGGATCGGCTCGTTCGGACCGATGACCGAGCTGGCCGGCTTGAGCAGAAAGAGCGGATGGGTCGGGGCCGGTTTGCCGAGCTTTACGGACAGGGCGTGGAAATTATTCCAAAGCGCGACGATCTTGGAGGGCGCGCAGGGGCTCTCCAGCGTGACGGATTCTTGCGCGAAGCTGCGGCCCGTCAGCCGCTTGTCGGCGAACAGGTCGCCCTCGTATTCGAGGATATGCGCGTCCTCGAGCTTCCCGAAACCCGGATGCCCGTCATGCGAGCGAAAGTGTGCCCAGCGGCTCATCGGAAAATCAATCTCCTGTTTCAACAAATCGAATTCGAAGTGGGTGCGGCGGGCCTGCCGTCGGCGCTTTGACCCGCCGCACCCGCGTCGTAGTTTACTTGTACGTCGCGTCTCCGCGCACCAGGTAGTCGCGATGCACCGAGAAATCGACCATGGAATCGAACGCCGGACCCGCGAAGGGGTCGGCCTTGATCGCCTCGCCCAGGGCTTTGAGTACCCGGTCCTGCCCATCGGCGGTCGGTGTGATGTAGACCAGGAAGAACAGCGACGGAGACGCGGTGTGAATGGCCTGTTCGTCGATCTCGTACTCGACGATGGTGCCCTCGGCGAGCAGCTTCTCGAATAGCGGCACGATGAAGCTCTTCGCGAGCGTGTCGACGGCATCGTTCGGCGCGCCGTCCTTGAGCTTGTACACAGAGGAGTGCGTGTAGGCGCCCTTCCAGGAGCCGCTCCTCCAAGCGTAATAGCGGCTCGACAATACCTGGTCTTCGTGCTTGGTCGCGCTCGCGAACACCGTCGTGGTCGTGCTCCCGCCTTGCATGAGTTCATTGAGCGTCCCGAGAAGACCCGCGATCGACGCGGACGAGAACCAGCCGTCGTGCGTATAACCGTCGGCGGTATGCACCACCGTCTCATCGTCGCCATAGCCCACCAGAGTGCCGCTCGCGAACGCGTGCGCCATCACTCCGTTGCCGGCGCGCGTCTTTTCCATATCGGCCCATTTCGCACGCGGGATGTCCCATTGCGAGTAATACGTGTACATCGGAAGCTTCTCTTTGACTTCCGTCGTTTGCGCATCGAGTGCGCTCGAGGGGAAGCACAGAGCTCCGAGCACGGCGAATGCCGCCGCAGCCGCAGGAATTATTCTCATGATGGAATCTCCCTTTCGTTGTTGGTATTGCGCGCTGCCGTTACGCCAACGGCATGCCCGAGTATAGCGGCGCCCGGCTTCAGCCGCGCCGGTGGCCATGCCGATGATGAATATCCGGAAAGTGCGGATGGCGGTGCAGCAGCGGCTCGTGATGGTGCTCGTGCGCATGAGGCTCGTCGCCGCCCCAGCTCGCCTCGTGCGAGTGACGATGATGCGCATCGTGGACGTGCATGTGGCTGTGGGTGAGCGGTTCGTGCAGGTGATCGTGATCGTGCCGTTCGGAAAGATGCAGCCAGACACCGACCGCCATCAACGCTGCGGCGACCCAAAATAGCGCCGTGACGGGCTGCCCGAACAGCCCGATCGCGACCGCGGTCCCGACGAACGGCGAAGTCGCGAAATAGGCGCCGGTGCGGGCGCTGCCGAGATGGCGCAGGGCGATCACGAATAACACCAGGCTCAGCCCATAGCCCACGAATCCCAGCAGCAAAATGGCGGCGACATGCGGGGGTGCCGGAAGCGGGTCGCCGAGCGCCAGCGCCAACGTCGTGCTGGCGCAACCGGCCGCGAGTCCTTTGACCGCCGCGATGACTCGGGCGTCGGCGCCCGACACCTTGCGGGTGAGGTTGTTATCGAGCGCCCACGCCAGACAAGCGGCGGCGACCAACGAAGAGCCGAAAATCGAGGCTGGCGCGGAGCCATGCGATCGCCAGGCCAACAAGGCGCCGCCGGCAACGATCGCCAAGAGGCCGGTGATCACGCGCGCGTTGGTCGCCTCCCGGAACCCGATCCAGGCGAGAAGTGCGGTGAATACGGTTTCCAGGTTCAGAAGGAGCGAAGCGGTGGCCGCATCCAGCTGCCGCAGGCCCGTCATGAGCAGCACGGGAGCCACCATCCCTCCCGCCACGGTTGCGGCGGCGAGCCAGGCCCAGTCCGAGCGAAGAAGTGCGATCGGCGATTTGCCGCGATACTGGGCGAGCCACACCAGGCTCACGCCGACGCCGCTGCCGACGTAGAGCAGGCCGGCGACCATCAGGGGGCTCGCGCCCGACAGGAGTTCCTTGGCGATCGGCGTGGTCGCACCGAAGAGCACCGCCGAGGCCAAGGCGGCGGTCAGCGCGAGGGACGACCCGCCGCTCTTCACACGGCGCTAGAACGGAATGTCGTCGTCGAAGTCCTCTTTGCCGCCGGCGGGCGCCGGCGACTGATCGTAGTCGTCCCGCGGTGGGGCGCTCGCGCCGCCCCGATCCGCGCCGCCGCCCATGCCGCCGCCGCCCCCGCGTGCGCCCAGCATCTGCATGTTGTCGGCGATGATCTCGGTGGTATAGCGGTCGTTGCCCGTCTTGTCTTGCCATTTACGGGTGCGGAGCTTGCCTTCCACGAACACCTGGGAACCCTTGCGCAGGTACTCGGCGGCAATCTCCCCCAGGCGTCCGAACAGGGCGACGCTGTGCCACTCGGTCCGCTCCTGCTGCGCACCGGAGGCTTTGTCCTTCCAAGACTCGCTGGTGGCGATGCGGATATTCGTGACCGTCATGCCGCTCGGCATCGAGCGAGTCTCCGGGTCAGCGCCTAAATTCCCGACCAAAATGACTTTATTGACTCCGCGAGCCATGACCTTCCCCTCCGCTTTTGGATGTCGGATATTGTACACGCGCGGGCAGCCCCCATATGGGCGGCTGGCCCCGCGATTGTCGCGAAATGCGCGGGTGGGCGGCCGGCCGCTCGATTCCCGGTCCCGCCGATCGACACCATCCTCGCCAGTTGACGCCGGGCGTATAGTAATTGGTTGCATGCAAAATATCCGAATCCGGGGTGCCCGGACCCACAATCTGAAGAACGTCGATCTCGATCTGCCGCGGGATCGCCTGATCGTGTTCACCGGCCTCTCCGGGTCCGGTAAGTCGTCCCTGGCGTTCGACACCATCTACGCCGAGGGCCAGCGCCGCTACGTGGAATCGCTCTCCACCTATGCGCGCCAGTTCCTATCCATGATGGAGAAGCCGGACGTGGACACCATCGAGGGGCTGTCTCCGGCGATCTCCATCGAGCAGAAATCCACCTCGCACAACCCCCGCTCCACCGTCGGAACGGTGACCGAAATCTACGATTACCTGCGGCTCCTGTATGCCCGCGCGGGCATCCCGCGCTGCCCCGACCACCACATCGATCTGGCCGCGCAGACCGTGAGCCAGATGGTCGACACCGTGTTGGCGCATCCCGAAGGGACCGCCATGATGCTCCTCGCGCCTGCCATATCCGAACGCAAGGGCGAGCACGCGGAACTCATCGAAGAGCTGCAGGCCGGAGGCTTCGTGCGCGCGCGCATCGACGGGAACGTCGTGGAATTGGATCAGGCGCCGAAGCTCGACGTGCGCCGCAAGCACACGGTCGAGGCGATCGTCGATCGCTTCCGTGTCCGGTCCGATTTGACCCAGCGTCTCGCGGAATCCTTCGAAACCGCGCTGCGCCTGGGTGCGGGAGTGGCGCGAGTGGCGTTCATGGACGACCCGGAGCGGGCCGAACTCGTCTTCTCCAACAAGTTCGCCTGCCCGATCTGCAATTACTCATTGACCGAGCTCGAACCGCGGCTGTTCTCCTTCAACAGTCCCATCGGCGCGTGCCCGAGCTGCGACGGCCTCGGCACGCAGGAATTCTTCGATCCCGAGAAGGTCGTCGGCAATCCGCATTTGTCGCTCGCCGGCGGCGCCGTGCGCGGCTGGGATCGGCGCAACGCCTATTACTTCCAGGTGATTCAGTCCCTGGCGCGGTACGCGAAGTTCGACATCGAGGCGCCGTACGAGAGCCTGCCGCAGAAAATCAAGGATCTCGTGCTCTTCGGCAGCGACGAGGAACAGATCGATTTCAAGTATCTCGACGGCAAGGGCGGCACCGTCAAGCGCACGCATGCCTTCGAAGGAATCGTCAAGAATCTCGAGCGCCGCTACCGCGAGACGGAATCCGCTACCGTGCGCGAAGAGCTCTCCAAATACCGCTCGTCGCGGCCCTGCCCCGACTGCGGCGGCACGCGGCTCAACCAGGCGGCGCGCAACGTCTTCGTCGAGAGCACGAGCCTGCCGCAGATCTCCTCGCTCTCCGTCGCACACGCGTTGGAGTTCTTTCAGGCATTGAAGCTCCCCGGCTGGCGCGGCGAAATCGCGGTGAAGATCGTCAAGGAGATCGCGGACCGCCTGGGCTTTCTCGCGAATGTCGGCTTGGGCTATCTCACCCTCGACCGCAGCGCCGACACGCTCTCGGGGGGCGAGGCACAGCGCATTCGCCTCGCGAGCCAGATCGGCTCGGGTCTGGTGGGCGTCATGTACATTCTGGACGAGCCCTCCATCGGGCTGCATCAGCGCGACAACCAGCGGCTGCTCGACACCCTCGTCAATCTGCGCAACCTCGGCAACACCGTCATCGTCGTCGAGCACGACGAGGATGCCATCCGCCAGGCCGATTACGTGGTGGATCTCGGCCCCGGTGCCGGTGCGCACGGCGGCAGGATCGTCGCCCAGGGTACGGCGGCGGAGGTGGCCGAGAGTCCCGACTCGGTCACCGGGAAATTCTTGAGCGGACGCCGCCGCATCGAGATTCCCTCGATGCGCCATCGGCCCGATCCGAAGCGCATGCTGCGAGTGCTCGGCGCCACGGCGAATAATCTGAAAAGCGTCACGGCGGAGTTTCCGCTCGGACTCCTGACCTGCGTTACCGGGGTGTCGGGCTCGGGCAAATCGACGTTGGTCAACGACACGCTGTTTCGCGCGGTGGCGACGCAGTTGAACCGCGCAGCGCCGGGCACGGCGCACTTCGACCGCATAGAGGGCCTGGAGCATATCGATCGGGTCATCGAGATCGACCAGAGTCCGATCGGCCGCACGCCCCGCTCCAATCCCGCCACGTACACGGGTCTGTTCGCGCCGATTCGCGAGATCTTCGCGTCGGTGCCGGAAGCCCGCGCCCGCGGTTACGAGGCCGGACGGTTCAGCTTCAACGTCAAGGGAGGCCGTTGCGAGGCTTGTCAGGGCGACGGCGTCATCAAGGTCGAAATGCATTTTCTCGCCGACGTCTACGTGCCCTGCGACGTCTGCCGGGGCCTGCGCTACAACCGGGAGACCCTCGAAATCCGCTTCAAGGGCAAGAACATCCAGGAAGTGCTCGACATGACGGTGGAGGATGCGTTGCCGTTTTTTTCCGCAGTGCCGACCGTACAGCCGAAACTTCAGACGCTGCTCGACGTGGGGCTCTCGTACGTACGGCTGGGCCAGAGCGCCACGACTCTGTCGGGCGGCGAGGCGCAACGGGTCAAGCTGGCGAAGGAGCTCTCCAAGCGCGCCACGGGACGCACGCTGTACATTCTCGACGAACCGACCACGGGTCTGCACTTCGCGGACATCGAACAGCTCCTGCTCGTCCTGCATCGATTGCGCGACGAGGGCAACACCGTGATCGTGATCGAGCACAATCTGGACGTGATCAAGACCGCCGATTGGGTGGTGGACCTCGGCCCGGAGGGCGGCGACGGCGGCGGCCGGATCATCGCGACCGGAACGCCCGATGAGATCGCACAGAACGCCTCCTCGTACACCGGGCAGTATCTGAAAACGGCCCTGGAGCGATCGCGCCGCCGCGAGCCGGTCGCGGCGCAGCGCAAGCGGGCGTGAGCGCTTGGCGCAGCTCTATTTCTGAATCTCGATCGTGACGTGCGAGAGCGCGGGGTAGCGCGCCAACTTCGCCCGGTAATAGTCCGCGCTGCGGCCTTCCTTCGGACACACCGACACGATCGCTCCCAGATGGCCGGGCCCCAGGCGCCACAGATGCAGATCAGCGAGCCTGCTGCCGTCGCTCTCGATCGTCGTTCGCAAATTTTGCGCCAATCGGCTGTCCGGAATCCTGTCGAGCAGGATGGCGCCGGTGTCGCGAATGAGCCCATAGGACCAACTGGCGATCACGCAGGCGCCGACAATGCCGGCCAAAGGGTCCATCCAGAGCCACCCGAAAGCGCGCGCGAGCAGCAGCCCGATGATCACCAAGACCGATACGGCCGCGTCCGCCATCACGTGGACTATCGCGGCGCGCATATTGTTGTCGCGCCCCGTGGCGCCATGGCCTTCGGTCTGTTCCTCGAAGACGGTGGTGTAAGTATCGGCGCCGATCTTGATCCGCGTCGTGAATGCATGCGGCTCCGGGATCACTGCCTGCGACTCCAGAAAATCGCCGTGCGCGACCAGGGTAAATTCCTGCTGTGTGCCATCCGGGCGCACCGTGGTGATGAGCGTCGTTTCGGCGGCGGGCAACGGCCCCAAGGGCCTCCGTAGCCTGAAGCGCGGCGGCACCCCCTCCTCGAACACTTCGAGGATGAGATCGCCGGTGGGCGTCGCGATCGAGTGCGCCTCGTCGTGCCCGTGCTCGCCTCCATGACTGTGTCCGTGGTGATGCCCGCCGCTGCTCAAGAGCCACGCGCTCGCGACGTTGACGGTCAGGCCGATGCAGGCGATCGGAATCGCCTCGGCGAAGTGAATCTGGACCGGGGCCAGAATGCGGGTGACGGATTCGTAGCCGATCAAGATCGCTATCATGGCGAGCACGATGGCGCTGGTGAAACCGGCAAGATCGCCGAATTTGCCCGTGCCGAAGGTGAAGTTCGCATTCCCGGCATGCCGGCGCGCGTACGTGTAGGCAAGCGCCGCGAGCAGCAGCGCGCCGGCGTGGGTGCTCATGTGCAGACCGTCCGCCACGAGCGCGATCGACCCAAACAGAAGGCCGCCGACAATCTCGATGCACATCATCGCCCCGCATAGCCAGATCACGGCCCAGGTCTTGCGCTCGCTTTGCGCGTGACCCTCGCCGAGAAAAACGTGTTCATGGAACGATGGTGCGGCTGTCCCCGGATCGATGGTCATGGCAGTTCTCACTTCAAATAGGTTCGGACGACGTCCAGCAGTTGCTCCGCCGCTTCCGTTTTGAGCGCGCCCGGATGTTTCTCCGCATCGACCAGATGCGAGCGCACATGATCTTCGACGACCTCGGCCATGAGGCCCGCCATGGCGCCGCGTGCGCCGGCGATGAGGTGCATGATCTGCTCGCATCCTGCCTCGCTCGCAAGAGCGCGTTCTATGCCGTCGACCTGTCCCCGGAGCCGGCGGACGCGCGCCAGCAGCTTTTTTTGATCGCGAATCGTATGGCTCATCTTGCGATTATAGAATACCTACCCACCCTATACGAGTGCGAGCCGCGCTCGGGCGGACCCGCCGTCCACGGCGCGACTGCCTGCGTCTTTCGACCTGCCTCGTTCGTGCTATCTTCTGGCCATAACGCGCTCATGAAAGGCCGTCGCATGCACAAGAACACCATACGAATCTCCCTCGCCGCACTCGCTTTCCTGCTCGCCTTCTCGGTCTCGACTCCGAGCTTCGCCGGCCCCTCCGCCGACATCCGCCGGCTCGAGAACGAGTTCAACGCCGCCTATGCCGCCAATGATTTGGACAAGTACTTCGGCTACTACGCCGACGATGCGATTCTCTGGTTTCCGGAAGGCCGCACGGACGTGCCGGCCTACAAGAAGGAATGGACCGAGTACATCAAAGGCGGCGCCGCCCTGGAACAGGCCAAGCTCTCGGATCTGCACATCCGCCTGAGCCCGCTGGGCGATACCGCCGTCGCCAGCTACCTGTTGCACGTGAGGACGCGCGCGGCCGACAAATCCGTGACGGATGAGGACTTTCAAGAGACCGATGTCTGGTTCAAGACGGCGGGTGGATGGAAGATCACGCACGTGCATTATTCCCCGGCGCCCAAGGCCGGTAAGTCCTAGCCTCGCATGACTATCGGGCGCGGAGCTCTAGCGCGGGCCGTCGCACGCGCCTCGCTTCCCGTACTGAGGCGGCTACGCCCTGAGACGGCCCACGATCTGGGTCTCACCGCCTTGCTGCGCCTGGCTCCGCTGTGGACCCCGCCCGTGGTTCCCGCGGCGCTTGCCCTCTCCTGCATCGGTCTCAAGTTCGCTCACCCGCTCGGCCTGGCCGCCGGATTCGACAAGAACGGCGACTACCTCGATGCGCTCGGAGCCCTGGGGTTCAGCCACATCGAGCTCGGCACGGTGACCCCGCGGCCGCAGCCCGGCAACCCCAAGCCGCGCATGTTTCGTCCTCCCGGGGACGCGGCGCTCGTCAACCGGATGGGATTCAACAACAAGGGCGTTGATCATCTGGTCGAACGCCTGCAGCGAGCGCGGTATCGAGGCATCCGCGGCATCAGCATCGGCAAGAACGCCGATACCCCCATCGAGCGCGCGGCGGACGATTACGTGGCATGCCTGAGGAAAGTTTACGCGTATGCCGACTACATCGCCGTCAACGTCTCCTCTCCCAACACCGCTCGCTTGCGGGAATTGCAGGACACGGACGGGCTGCAACGTATCTTGGGCTCGCTGCTCGAGGCCCGCGGGGCGCTGGGGAGAGACCAGGGAAAACAAGTCCCGCTGCTGGTCAAGATCGCTCCGGACCTGGATTTCGATCAAATCACCGCGCTTGCCGCCAAGGTGCGCTCGCTCGGGATCGACGGCATCATCGCGACCAATACGACCACCGATCTGTCGGCGCTCGGTCCCGACTGGCCGAGCGAGCACCGCGGCGGCTTGAGCGGGACTCCGCTTCACGCCCGTTCCGTGGCCGTCATCGCGCAATTGCGCGCCGAGCTCGGCGGCGGCTTCCCCATCATCGGCGTGGGCGGTATCGTGGATGCCGATCGAGCGTTGGCGACGTTGCGCGCGGGTGCGAATTTGCTGCAGATTTACACGGGGTTCGCCTATCGCGGGCCCGCCCTCATCGAGGAGGTGCTGGATGCGCTCTGCCGCGTCGCGGATGGCGCCTCCCGCGCTCCGGTATGATCGATCCATGATCGACGCAGCCCTCATCGAGCAATTTCAGCGCGACGGCGCCGCCAAAATCCCACGGTTGTTCGCGCCGTCCGACATCGCCGAACTCGAGGCGGGCATCGACCTCAATCTGTCCCGCTTGAGTCCGCGTGCGAAGGTCGCGAGCGCGGCCACGGACCCAGGCCGGTTCGTCGAGGATTTCTGCAATTGGCCGGACAATCCGCATTATCGCCGATTCATCTTCGGCACCCCGCTGGCCGAAACGGCCGGCCGCCTGATGCGGAGCAGTTCCGTACGCCTGTACCACGATCACATGCTCACCAAGGAACCCTCGACGCGCCAGCCGACGCCCTGGCACCAGGACCAGCCCTACTACAACATCGAGGGCCGTCAGAACATCAGTTTCTGGATACCGGTCGATCCGGTGAGCCGCGCGTCCACCCTGGAGTTCGTCGCGGGCTCGCACCTCGGGCCGTGGCTCATGCCGCGTTCGTTCATGGATTCCCAGGCGAAGTGGTTCCCGGAAGGCAGTCTTGCGGACCTGCCGGACATCGAGGCGAACCGCGGGAAATATCCCATTCTCGGTTGGGAACTCGAGCCGGGCGATGCCGTGTGCTTTCACATGCTGACGCTGCATGCCTCGCGGGGCGTCGACGGCACGCGCCGCAGGCGCGTGTTCTCGGTGCGGTTCCTGGGTGATGACATCGTCCATGCGCCGCGGCGGTGGAGGACCTCGCCGGAATTCCCGGAGCTCTCCGCCGAGCTCCCGCCCGGCGCGCCGATGCATCATCCCTTGTTCCCCGAACTGTGGCGTGCACCCTCATGAGCGCTCAGTGCTTGCGCGTCGTCAACGACTTCAAGAACTCGTAATAGAACTCGGCTCCCCGATAGAACGACTCGATCTTCACCCGTTCGTCCTTGCCGTGCATGCGAACGTCGTCCCGGTCGATCGCCACGCCGTTGATGCCGTAGCTCGGGATCCCCGCCATCATGGTGTAGATGCTGTCGGAAGCGCCGGTCTCCATGATGGGCACCACGGGAGTGCCCGGCCAGAGCTTGTTCGACACGCCGCGCAGCGCCGCCATCACATCGGGATTGAGCGGCGGCGGGCTCATGGCCTTGCGATCCGAGCCGTGGTCCGACATCGTGCCGTCGTCGGCTCGGTATCGCACCGACAGGGCAGGATCATTGAACAACTTCACCAGATCGAGGCGGATCTCCTCCTGCGAGTGACCCGGAAAGATGCGGCAGTTGACGTTGCCCTCCGCCCGCTGCGGCAGGGCATTGTAGGAGTGGCCGCCCGCGAGCATGGTGGGGACGCAGGTCGTGCGCATGGTCGAGTTGTAGCGCGGGTCTTTCGAGAGCCGGGCGATGGCCGCTTCATCGGGGGACGTCTGCAGGATGGCGCGCATGTCGGCCGCCGTGTCGGGGGTCTCTATCTTGGCCATCTCCTCGAAGTATCCGCGCGTGACCTCGTTCAATTCGAACGGAAACGCCGACTTCTGCAGGACCACGAGCGCGTCCGCGACGTGATAGATGGCATTGTCCGGCCGGGGCAGGGAGCTGTGGCCTCCGGGATTGGTCGCGAGCAGCTGATAGTCCGCGTAGAGCTTCTCGGTCGCCTCGAACTCGACCGTCATCGGTTTGCCATGCTCCGTGACGACGCCGCCGGAATCGGGATTCAGGGCGAATTCCGCATTGATGAGGTCGCGATGATGCTCGAGCAGCCAGCTCACGCCGTTGGACGTTCCCGCTTCCTCGTCCGCGGTGAGCGCGAGGATGATGTCGCGGTCCGGCACGAATCCCTCTTTTTTCATGCGGATGAAAGCGGTCACGGCGATGGCGTCGCTATCCTTCATGTCCTGCGTCCCGCGCCCGTAGTAATAGCCGTCTTTCTCGACGAATTGAAAGGGATCCGTGGTCCAATCCTCGCGCTTCGCCTCCACCACGTCGGTGTGCCCGATGATCAGCACCGGCTTCAGCTTCGAGCCCGGCTTGCCCCGGTAGCGCGCCACCATGTTGCCCTTCCGATCGTTGGGTCCGAGCACGGTCACGTCGGCCGCCGGGAAGCCGGCGTCGAGCAGCCGCTTCGCCATCGCCTGCGCGACGAGCGTGGTGCTTCCGATAGAATCCGTGGAATTGATTTCTATCAACTGCTTGAATATGTCATGCGCGGTGTCGTGAGCCGCCGAATCGCTGAGGGGCGCGCACCAGGCAAAAGGTGCAGCCAGGGCGGCGAGCACGACGCCGATCGACTTCAAGCGGGCACGGTGTTCCACTAGCATCTCCTGCGAATAAGGTCCGAAAAAAAGAATGCGAGGATGTCGCTAATGTTCACCCGAGTCAACGCAATCGAGCGAGCCCCGCGATTGCGGCCGCCCCGATCGGGCGATATGCCGCCGCTGTCGGCGTGCGCGTGCGCGCTCGCGCTCGGCGCGCTCGCCCTCCTCGCAGGCCGCCCGGCTTCCTGCGCCGAGGCCGCCGTACGCTCCGCTCCGGCTCCCGATTTCGTGCTGTTTCACGGCACGGTCCTCACCGTCGACGGCAAGGACTCCGTCGCGCAAGCCCTCGCGGTTCGCGGCGGCAGGATCGTTGCGGTGGGCACGGACGCGGCGATCCTTCGCCTCGCGGGCGCGCGGACCCGCCGGATCGACCTGAACGGTCGTACGGCAACACCTGGGCTCATCGACAGCCACGCGCACATCGCCGACGGCGGCATCGTCGAGCTCTACCACGTGCGCTTGAGCGACGTGACGACGGTCGCGGAGGCCGTCCGCCGGGTTCGCGACGGGATCGCACACCTGAAACCCGGTGAGTGGCTGCAAGGCGACGGGTGGGACGAGGGCAAGCTCGCGGAGCGGCGCTACCTGCTTGCCGCCGATCTCGATCCGGTATCGCCCGACAACCCGGTATGGCTGGTGCACACCACGGGACACTACGGGGTGGCGAACACGGCGGCATTGCGCCTCGCGAAGATTTCGGCGAATACGCCGGATCCGAAGGCCGGGACCATCGACCGCGACGCGAGCGGCGCGCCGACCGGCGTGCTGAAGGAGGCGGCGCAGGATTTGGTGGGCGACCTCATTCCGCCGCCCACGCCCGAGCAGCGCCGGGCGGGCATCCTCGAGAGCATCGAGCTGCTTCATCGCGAAGGAATGACCTCGGTCAAGGACCCTTGGATCGGCCGCCCCACGTGGGACGCCTACGCCGAACTCCTGCGCGAGGGCAAGCTCAAGGAGCGCATTTGCGTGCTCTGGTACGCGGGCACCACGCTCGATTCGGCGCGGGCGGCGCTCAAGGAGATACAGGCGCAGCCGCGGCCGCCGCAGTCCCTGGGCGACGGGCGCCTCCTGTCCTGCGGCGCGAAGATCTTCATGGACGGCAGCGGCGGCGGACGCACGGCGTGGCTTTACCAGGACTGGAACAAGAATTCGACCGGCGTGGACGCGGGCAACCGCGGCTACCCGTCCGTCGATCCCGAAATCTACCGCCAGCAGGTCCGGCTGTTCCACGATGCGGGCGTGCACGTCGGCACTCATGCGATAGGTGATCGCGCCATCGATTGGGTGGTCGACACCTACGCGCAGGTCCTCGCCGACAAACCCATCATGGGTTTGAGACACAGCATCATTCACGCCAACATTCCCACCGATCATGCCATCGAGACGATGGCGATGCTGCAGCGGAAATACGATGCCGGATATCCGGAGGCGCAGGCCCCCTTCACCTGGTGGATTGGCGATACCTATGCCGGAAACTTCGGGCCGGAGCGATCCCGGCGCCTGATGCCGCTCAAGACTTATCTCGACAAAGGCATCGTCTGGGGCGGCGGATCGGACTATCCGGTCACCCCGCTGCCGGCGCGTTACGGGCTGTGGTCCTCGGTGGAGCGGGAGGCGTCGAAGGGAACCTTCGGGCCTCATCCCTTCGGTACCGCGGAGGCGGTCGACATCCATACGGCGCTTCGCTCGTACACCGTCTGGGCCGCGAGACAATTATTTCTGGAGGGCCGCACGGGCTCGCTCGAAGTGGGCAAGGACGCGGATATCGTGGTGTGGGACAAGAATCCCTACGCCATCCCCTCGCCGGAGCTGCGGAACCTGCATTGCGAGATCACGCTGCTCGACGGCGAGGTCGTGTTCGACGCACATGACGACAAAGGAGCGCCCGATGGCCAACGATAGCAAGAAGCCCCGTGTGACGCGCGCCGCCGCCGAGGCGGCGGTGCAGACGCTGTTGCGCTGGGCCGGCGACGACCCGCGGCGCGAGGGGCTGCGCGATACCCCGAAGCGCGTGGTCGATGCTTATCGCGACTGGTTCTCGGGATATGGCACCGACCCGAGGGCATACCTGCGGCGGACGTTCGAGGAGGTGGAGGGATACGATGAGATGGTCGTGCTGCGCGACATCGCGTTCGAATCGTTCTGCGAACATCACATGGCGCCCATCATCGGCCGCGCCCATGTCGGGTACCTGCCCCGGGAGCGCGTGGTCGGCATCAGCAAGCTCGCGCGGGTGGTCGATGGATTCGCGCGGCGTTTCCAGGTGCAGGAGAAGCTCACCGCCCAAATCGCCACCTGCATCAACGAGGTGTTGAAGCCGCGCGGAGTCGGTGTCGTGATCGATGCGGTTCATCAGTGCATGACCACGCGCGGCGTGCACAAGCGCGGCGTATCGATGATCACCTCGAGCATGCTCGGCACGTTCCGCGGCGACGCCAGCACGCGCGCGGAGTTTCTGCGCTTCATCGACATCGAGGGAAGCACGCTTCGCTGAGGAGCGCGCGGGCCTGGTCTAGCGCTTGACGCTGCCCGGCCCGCGCGCCGGAGTCACTTCCACGGAAAAGCTGTATTTGTGGCGCTCGCCGGCCGCGAGCGCGCCGACGCCGACCACATGCCGCGCGATCTTCTCGCCTTGCTCGTTGGTGATCGACACCACGACGCAGTACTCGCATGCGCCTCGGCCCGGATGCTGGATCGAGCCTTCGAGCCGCATCGCCGCGTGACCCGCGGCCTGCGGCTCGGAGTTGGCGACGTTGAATCGAAGGTGATGTTGACAGCCCGGGCAGACGTTGGCGCTTTGCAAAACCACCGCCTTGCAGTGCGGACAGGTTCGCGTGGCGCCGAGACTGCCTTGCCGAACAACGTTCACCATGAGCTCGACCCGGCCGGCCTAGCTGCCCACCGCGGAGCCCGGAAGCTTTCCTTTCTTCTCGTCATCCCAACCGAACTCGACGTGGCCGCGCATGCGCGAGCCCGCCGCCACGGTGATCGACCCGGCCTTCACGTCGCCGACGATCACCCCACCCTCGAGCACATCGACGCGCTTCGCCGACTCGATGTTGCCTTGCAATTCACCGCCGACCACCACCACGGCGGCCAATACCTGCCCGGTCAAATGCGCGCCCGGCTCGATGCTGAAATTTCCGTCGATGCGAACGTCGCCCTTGAAGCGTCCCGCCATGCGAACGTTGCCGGAGCCCTCGATCTTGCCTTCGATGGTGAGATTGGCGGCGATCACCGATTCGCCGCCCGCTTCGCGCGATATCGGCGCCGGTGCCGGGACTGCGCGGCGGGGCGCGGAGGCCAAGGCCGCCTCGTTCGCGCTGACCGCGCGCTCCGGTGACGGAGCCGGCGCGGGGGCCGGCGGCGGCGCCGCGCTGCCTGCGGGGGGCGGCGTCATCGGTTCTTTCCGAGGCGCCGGCGCAGGTGAGGGTTTCTCGTTCCAAAGTGCCATACTCGATTCTCCCGCGTGTGAGGAACTAAAGCGTACACGCTACCGCTTTAAAATGTCACCGAACCACTGTCTTTGATTGGAGACGGGGAGCATGCGGCGCGCCTGCAAAACCTTTGCGGGCGCCCCCGATGGTCGCGGCGCCCCGCCCGCCCGCCCTTCGCGGCGGCGCGGATCTCTCGTGCCTTCGACTATACTCCGCCACTCGCCAGATTGAGGGGGTTCGCTCTTTTGTTCCAACATCTCGACCGCCTGAGCCCGGACGCCATTCTCGGGCTGATGGCTCAATTTCGCGCCGATCCCGCTCCGCAAAAAGTCGACCTGGGCGTCGGCGTGTTCCGCGACCTGAACGGCAGCACCCCGATTCTCGACAGCGTGCGCCGCGCGGAGCAGACCGTCCTCAAGGCGCAATCGACCAAATCCTATGTGGCGGCGGCCGGCCGCGCCGAATTCAACGATGCCGTGGAGGAATTGGTGCTCGGTGCTTCCCGCAGCGCACGTGGGGCGCGGCGCGTGAGGACGGCGCAGACACCCGGCGGATGCGGAGCCCTGCGCGTCGGCGCGGAGCTCATTCGTGCGGCGGCCCCGGAGACCACCGTGCACGTGAGCGACCCTACCTGGGGCAATCACATCCCGCTCTTGGGCAGTTCGGGACTCGAGCTCGCGCGCTATCCGTATTACGACGCCGGGAGCCGCGAGCTGCGCTTCGACGACATGCTCGAGCAGCTGCATCGAGCCGCCCCCGGCGACGTCGTGCTGGTGCATGCCTGTTGCCACAATCCGACGGGCGCGGATTTGTCGATGGAACAGTGGAAGCGGCTCGCGGATCTCTTGCTCGAGCGGCGGCTGACGCCGTTTCTCGATCTGGCCTACCAGGGCTTCGGCTCCAATCTGGAGGACGATGTGGCCGGGGTTCGGCTCATCGTCGACAGCGTCCCGGAGGCCCTCATCGCGGTGTCGCATTCGAAGAATCTCGGCTTGTATCGGGAGCGGGTCGGCGCGCTGATCACCGTGAGCGAATCCGAGGCGCGAGCCGATGCCGTGCAGAGCCACGTCTTGCAGATCGCGCGCAGCATCTATTCGATGCCGCCCGATCATGGCGCCGCGATCGCCGCCTGCATCTTTGCGGAACCCGCCTTGCGGCAATCCTGGATCGAAGAGCTCGCCGCGATGCGCAACCGCATCGCCGACATGCGATCGCTCCTGGCCTATCATCTTCGCGCGTTGACCAAGGACGGCACGTTCGATTTCCTGGAGCGCCAGCGTGGCATGTTCTCGCTGCTGGGAGTTTCCGGCGCCGCCGTCGAAGCGCTGCGGGCCCGGCACCATATCTACATGCTCGGCGACAGCCGCATGAATCTTGCGGGAATCACACCGGGCAATGTCGCTTACGTGGCGGAGGCGATCGCCGCGCAACGCTGAGGCGGCGCGACCGGGGACGGTTCTTGGGCGGCGAAGCCGCGCGGCGCTCTCAGGAGCCGAGCGCTTCGCTCAGCGCGACGATTTCGGACGCGGAGTCCTTGAGCACGTTCGTCATGCGCGCTTCGTTCAATTCGAGACGCAGGGCGGCGGGCAGGCCCTTCAGGTCTGCCGCGAGCGCCGGCAAGTCCTCGCCGTGCCGGGCAATCAATACCGCGATGGCGAGGATGTCGCTCAGATCGGCGGTCTCGGGCTCGGTCCGGTCGAGTTCCACTTGCTCGCCGACCGCCTGCGCCATCGCCTCCGAGAATTCCCAGTTCTCCAGAATCGCCTTGCCGATCGAGGGATGCCATTGCTCGAGAATGTCGTCGAGCACCGCGGCGCTTGCGAACAGTTCGGGATGCGCGGCCGCGCGCGTCAATACATACAGCTTGCCGATGCTGTGCATCATGCCGGTCAGCATGGCCTCGTCCGGATTGATCCGCGACCGGGTGCAGACTTTCGCGAGTACGTAGGCGAAGGCGGCGACGCGGGTGCTGCGCTGCCAAACGTCTTGGAGATAGTGCTCGAGGCCCGCGAGCTTGTTGCTGTTTCGGATCTGAGCCATGGCGAAGGAGATGGAGGCGCTTCGCACCATGTTGTAGCCGATGCGGCTGATCGCGGTGCGCAATTCGGTGATCGGCCTGCCACTGCGATTAAGGGACGCCGAATTGGCGATACGCATCAGGCGCGCGGCCAAGGCGGGTTCGGACCCTACCACCCGCACGACTTGGTCGACGGAGGATTTCGGATCGGACAGAATCCGGCGCACGCGCACGGCGACTTCGGGGAACGACGGAAGATCCACCTTTCCGCCCGACAACTCGCCGGCCAGTGCACGGATGAAATCGAATGCGGTCTCGTATTGCATCGGGGGCGGATTCGAGGAATTCTGTAGTTGGGCGCTTGTCAATTCGCACTCTCGGAGGATCGTGGCGTCAGCTGCCATCGAGTTTGGTCGCTCCCCCTAGTGTCGGCCGGGTCCGGCGAGACTTTAGTGCCGGCCGGCCGGCACTTCGGCGGGTGCCGGCGCCGCGCCGGAACCTCTGATGGTTCAACGGGTTGCGGGAGACCTGCTGGTGAAGCGCTGGTGCACCTCGCCGTTGCGCGTGCGCTCGGTAAAGCGGCCCTTGCAATAGGCGGCGAGCACTCCGCGCCAGAAGTTGACGGAGGCGGGATTGCGCTGGTATTCGACGATTTCCCAGTCGCCCGCGAAGCGGTCGAAAATCAGCCTCGCCGCGTCCCGGCCGATGCCGAGGCGGCGATGAGGCTTGCGGATGAAGAACTCCGACATATGGTAATTGACCGCCGCCTCCCCCGCCGGAGCCACCCGCGGACGGGTCACGAGCGCAAATCCCACCGAATCGGGACCCTTGGAAATGATCAGGGGATGAGAGTGATCGTTCGCAAACCAGTTGGCGAAGATCTCATCCTGGTGCGGATTGCTGGTGCCCAGGACGGAAAAAAGACCTGTGTTCAGGTCCGAGAGAGCATCGAGATACTCAGGGTAGACGTCCTGGATCCACTGGCGATCCTTCTTCGAGTGTCTGCAGTCGCGAATGCTGACGAGCAACGAAGTCGCTTTCCTTACACCCTTGAAAGACACTGCCCGAGCGAACGAACCGCGAAGGCCGTCCGCCCGGGCATGGATCAGCGATCGAAGCGATTACTGCTTCGGAGCCGATGCAGCGGAAGCCGCAGACGAGGCTGCGTCGGCAGCAGCGCTGGCAGCGGCAGCCGAATCAGCAGCGGCGGAGGCGGCAGAATCCGGCGCCGGCGTCGCAGCAGGCGGAGGAGTCGTGTCGCTCGTCGGAGCAGGAGCCTCGGTCTTGCTGCCGCAGGCACTCAGCACCAATGCAGCGACAAAAGCGCTTAATGCAAGTTTGGTCTTCATCTATCGATACCCCAGAAATTTAATGATAACGTTTTAGGCAAGCATGTTGTCTTGGGCTTCCACCCAAATGTCCGGGCCGATTTT
>Ga0187887_10000134_pt1 | contig 73248 bp, 70 predicted proteins | sample June2016WEW_7_10_FD_132977 | JGI IMG/M metagenome (GOLD analysis project Ga0187887, IMG submission 132977) | Peatland microbial communities from SPRUCE experiment site at the Marcell Experimental Forest, Minnesota, USA - June2016WEW_7_10 | ecosystem: Environmental > Terrestrial > Soil >... | reverse complement strand
TCTGCTTTACCTGACGTCTGATGGCTGATGGCTGACGGCTGACAGCTATCTCGGCTGCGTCGTCTGCGCCACCATTACCTGCCGCTTGAAGTCGTCCATCATGTTTGCTTCGAGCCGCACTTCAGTCGGCTTCTTTGCGATCGACATCGTATCGATTTTGTCCTGCAACTTGAGCAGCGCATAGAACAAATTCTCCGGACGCGGCGGGCATCCGATCACGTAGACGTCGACCGGCACAATGCGATCCACACCTTGCAGCACCGCGTACGTATTGAACGGCCCTCCCACCGACGAGCACGCTCCCATCGAAATCACCCACTTCGGCTCGGGCATCTGGTCGTAAATTCGCTTCACCACCGGCGCCATCTTGAGTGTGACGGTGCCGGAGACGATCATCAGGTCCGCCTGGCGCGGGCTGGGGCGGAAGACTTCCGAGCCGAAGCGCGCGATGTCGAAGCGGGAAGTGGAAGACGCAATCATCTCAATGGCGCAGCACGCCAGGCCGAACGTCATCGGCCAGAGCGCCGACTTGCGCGCCCAGTTGAAGACGTAGTCCACCGTCGAGATCATGAAATTCTTTTCGAACTTATTCTGCAGCCAGCTCATGGGACCTCTTGCGGTACAGCATACCTGAAGATGATACGCCAGCCGAGTGATTCAGATCACGCGGAAGCGGACAACACCTCCCACAAGGCAAGCATTGAACTATACGAGGCAACAAAAATCCGGAGCGCGGCCTGTCCCTCGATCCACGCTCCGGCACCGTAGAACCAGGAGACTAGTCCACGGTGAACTTGAATTCGCACGCGCGGTCGGATGTGTGGCCCGTTCTTTACGTCTGAAACGGGCCAGCGCCAGTCCGTCATCGGCTGTCACTACCGATCCCGCTGAGTTGCACGGTCGGTGTTGCAGCGGAGTCGGTTTTGCTGAACGCCACCGTGCGAGTGGTCCCCTCTTCCTCATGTTGTGCGCCAGTTACTGCGTCAGTTTGATCACTGCGCCACTGGTGGTAGCTCCGCCCTCCTCAGTTGTGGTGTAGAGGTTGCCCTGCTTGTCGAACACCACGCTCCCCATCGGGTCGTCGCCATCAGGTAGGTTGGTGAAGCTATGGAGAACCGTGAAGTTGCCGTCCGGTGCTAGCTTGTAGACGGTCCCGCCGCCGACAGTGCCGCCGCCCATAGTTGTGCCGTAGATATTGCCTTCCTTGTCGAAGACCAACTCCCCATCCAACGGCGAGGCTCCATCCGATGTTCCACCGTAAAAGTTGTGAAGAATGGTTTTTTGGCCTGTCTTCGCGTTGAACTCGTAAACGGTGCCGTATCCGCCCGCGCCCCCATTCTCGGTTGTGCCGTAGAGATTGCCCTTCTTATCCAATACCGGAGGATTCCAGGGATAGAGTCCGTCGTTCCCACCCATAAAGTTGTAGAGGATGCTATAGCTTCCGGCGACCGTGATTTCGTAGAGGGTGCCGTAACCATAGGTGCCACCGAGCTGGGTTGTGCCATAGAGGTTGCCCTTTTTGTCCAGCGTCACCCCAGCCCAAGGTACGCAGCCGTCATTGCTGCAGTTGAAGTTGTGGAGCACGGTTTCCACGCCGTCCGGCGCCAGTTTGAACACCGTGCCGTTGCCAGGACTTCCGCCTCCTGTGGTCGTGCCATACAGATTGCCCCCCTTGTCGAAAACGGGAGTGACGGCGCCAGGAGCGGCACCGTCGGTGGTGTCAAAGGCGAGGAGGATTTTTTCGACGTACTTCTTACCGCTTTTTGTGATCTTGAAAACCGTTCCGGCGCCGTCAGAGGGTTGGGTTGGGCCGTCCACAGTAGTGCCATAGAAGCTGCTCTTGTAGTAAGTCAGTCCTCCCATAGGACGCCACGCGTCATACGGCTCGCCTTGGAACGTGTACAGAATCGTCTCTTTGCCCGTCGTCGTGCTGACTGCCCACACGATGCCACAGCCGGCGGAACCGCCCTGCGAAGCTGTGCCGTAGAGCGTTGTGCCCACTAGAAGCGGGCCTGATTGTGGATAAGCGCCATCCGGGCCGCCACTCGGGCTGCCTTGGAACGAATAGAACACAGTTTCGGTTTGCGCCTGCGCCGGAATCGCAATCCCGGCCAATAGAATTACCGCGGAGAGCATGGTAAGCGCGATTGCGGCCACGCTCGAATGCTTCACTTGCCGATAGATTGAGTTCATATTAGGTCTCCTGCTGTTGCTGCCATAACTTGTTTCGTCTTTCGTGCTCTATCCGCACGTCCAGAGCGGAAAAGAGATTTTCGTGGCGCCCCATCCCAACGCCACAAAAGGCGTGACGTCAGGATGGGGTACCCTCAGTTTTCATTTTCCGGTTCCGCTGAGTTGTACGGTCTGCGTGCCCACTGCGTCCTTGATATTCAAAGTCGCCGTGCGCGCGCCGGTGGCCGTGGGTGTGAACGTCACCGTGATCGTGCACTCCCATCCACCTTTCACGCTCGACCCACAGGCCGACTTAGCGGGGAAATCGCCCGGATCGGTTCCCGCGACCGTGACGCTGTCGACCGCGAGCGCCGTGTTCTGGTCGTTGGTGAGGATGACCGTCTCCGCCTTCTTCGAGCCGACAGCGACGGTTCCACAATTCAGGTTGAGCGGCGAGACGCTCACCGGCTGCGTGCCGTTTTGCATCACAGTGACGAAGTTGACGTAGGAACTGTTGCCTGCGCCGTAGTTGTCGTTGTTCAGCACGGCTATGTCGGGCATGCCGTCGCCGTTGAAATCGGCGATCACCGCCCCTGCGCTCACCGCTCCGACGTAGAACGCGCCAACACGGTTAAACGTGCCGTCTCCGTTGCCCTGCAGCACCACCGGGCCTTGCTCATAGACTTGATCTTCCTGAAGCATGGGGATGATCGCGTCTAGCTTGCCGTCTCCGTTGAGGTCGGCCACCGCCGGATAGAAGGGGGCGTTACCGCCGGTGCAAACAAACTGGCCGATGGAAAAGGCGCCATTGCCCTCACCTTGAAGGTAAAGGTAGCCGGCACCGCCTGCGACTCCGGTCTCGCAGCCATAGCTTTGGGTTGTGACGAGCAGGTCCATCTTGCCGTCCTTGTTGAAATCGCCCGCCGCCAAGGTGTAGGTATATTCCGGAGTTGCGGTAACGATCGGAGCTTGGAACGTGCCGTCGCCATTGCTCAGCAGGACATAGACGGCTTGCTGATTCCACAAGGTCGCGACCGCGATGTCGGCCTTGCCGTCGCCGTTGAAGTCGCCAACCGCGATGGAATTGTGATACGGGTTGAGCGCCGCCACGCTGGTGATCAGCGTAGCCGGGCCAAACGTGCCCTTGCCTTTGTTGAGCAACACGCTGATGGTGCCGTCCATGTTGGAAGTGACGATATCGAGCTTGCCGTCTCCGTTCACATCGGCCAGGAACACTTCGTAGGCCTGCGCCGTCGCGCTGGTGGAGTAATAGGCGGGCTTGTTGAATTTCCCCGTGCCTTTACCGGTCAGCACCGCGAGGGCGTTGTTCTGGCATCCGGCGTCGGCGTCGTTGTAGAGCGTGGCCACGATGTCGGCCTTGCCGTCGCCGTTCACATCGCCGGTGGCAATCCACTCCGGCCAGTTGTAGCAACCCGCCGCCGTGCTCACGGACACAAGGGCCGGTTTTCCCAACACCCCGTGTGCACCGCCCAACATGACCGCGAAGGCATTGTTGCTGGCGCTGCAACAGGGGAACGAGTAGGCCACGTCGGGGATGCCGTCGCCGTTGAAATCGGCGGTGACGATGTTGTGTCCCCAGCCGTTTTGAGACCACTGATACGCCTGGTTGCTCTGGAAAGTGCCATCGCCGCGACCGAGCATGACCGTGCCGTACTTATACTGGTCGCCGGCTTTGAAGAGGTCGAGCGCGCCATCGCCGTTGAAGTCGGCGAGGACGAGGTTGGTCGGTTGGGCGTCGTCCACTTGCAGCGGGTAAACGGGGCCGGCAGTGAAGAGGCCGGTGCCCTTGCCATAGAACGTAAAGATTTCGCCGTATTGGTCGCTGACGACGAGGTCGGGTTTCTTGTCGCCGTTGATGTCCGCAATGGTCACCAGCCACGAGGGCCGGCCGAGCGTTGCGACGACTCCTTTGACCGCGAACTTGCCGCTGCCCTGGTTGAGATAGAGCAGAATCCGACCGTAGTAATCCGTAATCACGATGTCGTTCTTCTTGTCTTTGTTAACATCGCCAATTGCGATGCCCATCTCGGCTTCGAAGGGAGCGAGGCCGGAGTCGTAATAGGTGGCGGTTCCGAAAGTGCCGTTGCCGTTGTTGAGCAGAACGGCCATGCCGGCGCTCTCGGTCACCGCGATATCCAGCTTGCCATCGCCGTTCAGGTCGCCCACTGCCATGCCGTAGGCGGTGTACTCGTTGGTGTGATTGGGATCGACGGTGGAGTAGCCGACGGCGGTCTGGAAGGTGCCGTCGCCGTTGCCTATGAAAATAAACACACCGTTGTACGGAGTCAGCGCGGCCAAGTCCAGCTTGCCGTCGCCGTTGAAGTCGGCCACGAAGAGGCTGTTGGAGCCGGGATTGAAGTCGGCGCTGTTTGCAGCTGCATACGTGCCGCCCATGGTAAAGGTTCCGTTACCATTACCTAGGAAGATGGTCACTTCGCTGGTGTTCCCCGGGGCATAGATACCCCATACCGCAACATCGAGCATGTGGTCGCCATTGAAGTCGCCCACGGCAATAGCATAGATGTTTTGCTCGCCACTGGGAAAAGTGTTCTGGACCAGCACGGGTTGGAACGTGCCATCTCCGTTGCCAAGCGCGACGTCGAGCTCAAATATGCCGCCGCCGTTCTCCCATGAGACGGTGTCGAGTTTGCCGTCGCCGTTGAAGTCTCCCACGGCGGCCACCTGCACATCCGAGTAGGAACCGCTGACCACGTTGTTAATGACAAAAGTGGAGGGATCCGGAAAACGTACGGGATAGGTTTGTGCCGGCGCCGGAATCACCGTCCCGGCCAATATCACCACAGCGGCCAGCATGGTAAGCGCAATCGCGGCCATGCCCGCATACTTCACTTGCCGTAAGATTTTCATATTAGGTCTCCTGGGAATCAGACTGCTTTAGGTCTTTCAAGAAGGGCGAGTCCGCGCGATGGCTCGCCCTTCGCATTGCTTTTCATTTTTTCACTGTCAGTTTCACGGCGCTTTTCAGAGTTTCTGACGGCGTGGTGACCGTCACATATCCGGTGGTTGCGCCCGTGGGGATCGTCGCTGTCAGATAGGTGTCGGAGACCACCGTGAAGTTCGCAGCCACTCCGTCGAAATCCACGGCGGTCGTTCCCGTGAGTCCCACGCCGAAGATGCCGATCGTCTTACCGATCGTGCCCTGCGGATACTGCAGGATGATGTACGGCTTAAAGCCCGTGTTAAAGCTGTAGAAAACGCCGCGGCCGATATCTTCCCCTTGGTAAACGCCGCCCTGCTCGGTCGTGCCGTAGAAGATTCCGTTCGGGTGCAGGAACATTGGGGAACTCATCATGCATCCGTCCTGCGTCGCGTCACTGCAGCCGCCTGGCGCGAGATTGAACAGATCGGTGTAAACCGATTTCTTCCCGGTTGTGATCTCAAACAAGCTCTCGGGGCCATAGCCGCCACCAGCGGCATCCAGCGACGGTGAATAAAAATTGCCGTCCGTACCCAGCGTCAGGGAGAAGATGGGGAATGCCGCATTGTCCGGGGATTGCTCGAAATTATGTAGGATCTTGATCTTCTTGCCGGACAACTGGAAAATCGTTCCCTCGCCGTAAGTGCCACCCTCCCAGGTCGTACCGTAGAACTTCCCGTCCGCTCCCTGGGTCATGCCCGCAAACGGCTCGTAGGAGTTGGTAAAGCTGTAGAGCAGCGTAACCTTGCCCTTAGTCGTAACCTCATAAAGCGTGCCGCCGTTCTGGCCGATGTTGCCTCCGAACTGGGACGTTCCATAGAAGTTTCCGTTGGCGGCCAGCGTGAGAGCCCCGCTTGGATCGCCAGCGTCATTTCCCGCATACCCCTGAAAGGTGTGCAGCATAGTGAACGTACCGGAGGGCGTGATCTTGAAGAACGTTCCGTAGTTAGAGTCTCCGCCGCACTGGCCGTAGCCAGTTGTGCCGTAGAGATTTCCGTCCGAGCCTAACGTCAGAGGATTGGGGAACCACGAGCCCCCACAGTAGGGGAAGGTATACAAAGTGGTAAATCCACTCTGCCCTTTGCTCGGATCGAACTTGAAAATGATACCGGCGTTACTGGTGTAGCTGTCCCACTCCTGACATGTACCGTAGAGAAGTCCGTCGGCGCCCAGCGTCAGGCCGCTGCACACAGTTGAACCCTCGGTGCCGGCCGACCAAAGCAGCGTCTCCCCGCCCTCCGGTGTGATCTTGTAGATCTCAGCGAGGCCCGGGTTTACGATCCCGTAGAAATTGCCGTCGCGGCCGAGTGCCAACTGGCCAATCGGACCATTTTGCGTGCTATCGATAGCTCCGAAAGCGTAGAGCGGGGTGTAGGTTTGTGCTTGAGTGCTGCGGGCGGTGACGGAGAATAGGACTGTGAGCATGGTGAGCGCGATTGCAGCCATGCTTGATTGCTTCGTTTGACGATATATCGAGCCCATGATGACGTCTCCTGCGAATCAAACCTGTAGTAAGTCGTTTCTTCCTGCCACCAGGTAGTCAGAAAATCTCTTGATAAATTAGGCGTCCGGACAACTCAGGAAAGGCGAGTCCGCACATGCGCTCGCCCGCCCTCCCGGTTGCGTGCCGTTTTACGGCGTCAACTTGATCGCTGCGCCGTTGCTGGTAGCTCCGCCCCGCTACGGCGTGATCTTAATCACCGTGCCGTCGCCGTATTCGCCGCTGTTGTTACCGCCAAAGGCAGCCGTGGTATAAAGGTTGCCCTTGGTGTCGAAGACCACGCCCCCCATGGGTGCGTATCCGTCCGGTTGCTGGTCGAAGTTGTAGAGAGTAGTGAGGGTGCCGTCCTTAGCCAGTTCGTACACGTTGCCCAGGTTCGTAGGGCCGCCGCTCTCGGTTGTGCCGTAGATGTTGCCCAGCTTGTCGAAGACCAACGTTCCGTACATGGGGTGATACCCGTCTGTGCCATTGAAGGTGTGAAGGACGGTTTCTTCGCCCTCCTTCTTGCCCTTCGCCAGCGTGTACTCGTAGATCACGCCGCAGCCCTCGGTGCAGCCAGACGAGCCGCCCGCCATCGTGGTGCCATAGAGCTTGCCGCTCTTAAACACGGGAGGACTGTAGGGACGGCTTCCGTCGGCCCCGCCGGTGAAGTTGTAGAGCACGCTGTACGCACCCGCCGCAGTAATTTCGAACAGGACGCCGTATCCGTAAGCGCCGCCCGCCGCGGCTACGCCATAGATGTTGCCCTTCGTGTCCAAGGTCACCCCGCAGACAGGAGTTCCCCCGTCGGCTAGGCCAGTGAAGTTGTAGAGCGTGGTCAAGCCAGCGCTCCCAAACTTAAACACATTGCCGGCGCCATAAGAGCCGCCCAAGGTTGTGCCGTAGAGGTTGCCCTCCTTGTCCAAGACCGGAGTGACCCACTCTGGGTACGCCCCGTCCGTCCCTCCTTGGAAGGCGTAGAGAACACTCTCCGCGCCCTTCTTGGTTATCTCGTAAATCGTTCCGTAGCCGGCGCCATCGTATCCACCGCCCCAGATGGTCGTGCCGTAGAGATTGCCTTCCTTGTCAAAAACCACTCCCCCCAGTGGTTCTATCCCGTCATAGGGTGGTTGGGTGTTGGTGGTGAATGAGTGCAGAATCTTCTCTTTGCCTGTCGTCGTGCTTACCGTGTACACGGTGCCACCAAAGTTGCTGTTGCTGCTGCCGCCCTCCCAGGTTGTGCCATAGAGGGTGGTGCCCTTCAAAACCACTCCGGACTTTGGTTGGGCTCCGTCGGGGGCGCCGGTGAACTGGTAGAGCAGAGTTTCGGTTTGCGCCTGCGCTGGAATCGCGATCCCGGCCAATAGAATTAAAGCGGCGAGCATGGTAAGCGCGATTGCGGCCATACCCGCATACTTCACTTGCCGTAAGATTTTCATATTAGGTCTCCTGGGAATCAGACTGCTTTCGGTCTTTCGGGGACGAATCCGTTTGTCGGTATCCGGACCGAGTTGCGTCCGCCGAGAGAATTTAACAAGGGCGAGTCCGGACGATCGCTCGCTCGCCCTTCCGATGACGCGATCCGACGAATTATGGCGTGATTTTAATCAACGTGCCGGCGCCGTATTCGCCGCCGTTGTTGCCGCCATAGGCAGCCGTGGTGTAGAGGTTGCCCTTCGTGTCGAATACCACGCCCCCCATGGGTGTCTCTCCGTCCGGTTCGACGTCGAAGTTATAGAGGGTAGTCAGGGTGCCGTCCGGAGCCAGCTTATACACATTGCCCAGGTTCTCAGGACCGCCGTCCGAGGTCGTGCCGTAGATGTTCCCCAGTTTGTCGAACACCAACGCCCCGTACAAGGGGTACAACCCATCCGTGCCGTTGAAGGTGTGAAGGACGGTTTCATAGCCAGCCTTCTTGCCCTTCGCCAACGTGTACTCGAAGATCACGCCGCAGCCCCAAGTGCAGCCAGCGCCGCCCGCCTGCGCAGTGCCATAAAGTTTGCCGCTCTTGTACACAAGAGCATTTCGGGGTGTGCTACCGTCGGCCCCACCCGTAAAGTTGTAAAGGATGCTGTATTGGCCGGCAGCCGTGATTTCGTACAGGACGCCGTAGCCGTAGGCGCCACCCCCTGGGGCCGAGCCATAGACGTTGCCCTTCGTGTCCAAGGCCACGCCGGAGTAGGGATTGTAGCCATCGCCACCGGCCTGGTAGAAGCTGTGGAGCGTGGTCAACGTGCCGCCCGCCAGCTTAAACACGGCGCCATTGCCATAATAGCCGCCGCCCACGGTTGTGCCGTAGAGGTTGCCTGCCTTGTCGAAAACCGGGGCGACAAAGTACGGGGTTGCCCCGTCAAGCCCACCGGAGAAGGCATAGATGACGGTTTCGACGTACTGCTTGCCGCTCTTAGCGATCTTGTAGATCGTTCCGTACCCTTCGCCGTCATATCCACCACCGGAGGCGGTCGTGCCGTAAAGATTGCCTTCCTTGTCAAAAGCCAGTCCCCCCAGTGGTTCTAACCCGTCATAGGGTGCTTGGGTGTTGGCGGTGAATGTGTGCAGAATCGTCTCTTTGCCTGTCGTCGTGCTTACCGCGTACACGGTGCCATAGCCGGTATCGCCGGAGCCGGAAACGCCGCCGCCTTCATAGGTCGTGCCATAGAGAGTGGTGCCCTTCAAAACCGGGCCCGCAGACGGGTTGGCGCCATCCGGGCTGCCCGTGAATTGGTAGAGAAGAGTTTCGGTCTGCGCCTGCGCCGGAATCGCGATCCCGGCCAATAGCATTACAGCGGCGAGCATGGTAAGCGCGAGAACAACTGCGCTGAGGGATTTCCTAAGTGAGGAATTCATGACATGTCTCCTGAGAGTTATGAACGTGCGCGCAATTCGAAGGAGGGACGGTTGCACCTGGAGGATTCCCTCGAATTTACCGCCGAATTTACCGCGACACTTTCTCCGAAGAGTTGATTGCCGTCAATGCTTTGTGGGTCACGGTTCAGGTAAGCTTCGGTAACGCAGTAACTTTCTTGTTTCTAACCGCTTAGATTGAACGGTCACGCGGGTTTCGCACCCCCAGGAGGGGTTGAATAATAAATCGCTGCGCGGGTAAAGGCTTGCGGTGTAAACTGATCTCTCCCCCCAAGAGCCGAGTCTGTGCCAGCGACAATTTTCCCAGGTTCCGTAGTTCGTTTTGGAGTGTTTGAGGCTGACCTGCGCTCAGGCGAACTCCGCAAGTGTGGCGTCAAGGTCAAGATTCAGGAACTTCCTTTCCAAGCGCTGAAGTTGCTGCTCAGCCGTCCCAGTGAAGTGGTCAGCCGCGAGGACCTGCGCGAGGCGCTCTGGCCGGACGGCGTTCATGTCGAATTTGACCGCGGCGTGATCAGCGCGATCAATCGTCTGCGAGACTCGCTCGGGGATTCCGCCGAGAATCCCGTGTTCATCGAAACTGTCGGACGCCGCGGCTACCGCTGGATCGCACCCACGCACATTTCCGAATCGTCCCATGAACTGGCACCCAATGATGAAGTCCCTGTGCTCGCTCTCAGTGCTGAAAAAACGAGCGCCGAGCTTGGACACACCGCCCTGCGGCACTGGACATTTTTTGTCGCGCTGGCGGTCGCAACATTGATTTGCGTGGGCGCAATATTGTGGACGGGGCATGACCTGTCAAAGCATTCTGCCTCGTCTTCGGCAGGACCGGGCATCATCCGTGGGCACGCTCCCGCGAATCGCGAAGCGGAAGAGTTTTATCTCAAAGGCCGTTACCTGTGGGAGAAACGCACTCCCGAAAGTCTCAACAGCGCAGTAGACGCGTTCACACAAGCCATCGTGCACGATCCGGCCTATGCGCCCGCCTATGTCGGGCTCGCGGATTGCTACAACCTGCTTCGCGAATACACCGTGATGCCCGCGTCTGAGGCCTATCCGCGCGCTTTGGCGGCTGCGAAAAAAGCCGTGGAACTGGACCCGCAATCATCTGAGGCTCACGCCTCGCTTGCCTTTGCGTCCTATTTCGGCATGTGGGATGCGGTCACAGCCGACCGCGAATTTAAGCGCGCGATCGAGCTTAATCCCGGCAATGCCCAGGCCCATCACTGGTACGCAACCTATCTCGCGACCCGTCTCCGGTTCGACGAATCATTGGCCGAGATTGAACGCGCCCGGGCGCTCGATCCAGTTTCGAAATCTGTGCTGACTGATAAGGGTGCCATCCTCTTCGATTCTGGACGACTGCAAGATGCCGCCGTTTTGCTGAAGCAGATGGAGAAAAACGAGCCCGACTTTGTTTCTCCCCATCGCTACCTCACCATAATTTATCTGGAGACCGCAGATTATCCGCAATACCTTGTCGAGGCAAGAAGCGAGGCCGTTTTGATGCACGACCCCACCGGCCTCGCCATCGTTGAAGCCACGGAAAAGGCTTTCGCCACCGGGGGAGGAAAAAGCTTGCTTGAAGCTCTGCGCCAGCAACAGACCAGGCTTTATGAGCGAGGTCAGGCGTCGCCCTACTTTCTGGCCATGACCTGCTCGCTGCAGGGAGACAGACAGGCATCACTGCGCTACCTGAAAATCGCATACGATCGGCATGAACAAGCCATGACGGGTTTGGCCACCAATCATGCTTTCGACACCCTGCACGACGAGCCCGCCTTCCGGGAGCTACTCGCCCAGGTCGGACTGCCTCCGCTCAACTGAACAGTCGTCAGCACCTGCCAGTTCCCTCTCACTCACCAAATCTCATGTGCGCCGTCTAAGCCGGTGACGGAGGACTTATGAGACAACAACGTGCGTTGGCAAAGTCGCTGCTCGAAACGCTGGGCATAATCTCGGTACTATTTTTCGCTTTTGGTGCGGCCTACGCGTCCGACCGCCGGGGCAGCTTCACCGAAGAACTGCACAAGGTGTTCCCTCTCTCGGCGCAGGGACGTGTCGAAATTGAAAATGTAAATGGGCCAGTTCACATTACTGCCTGGGACCGGGCGGAAGTGAAGGTCGATGCGGTCAAGAGCGCGTGGAGCCAAGAGCGGCTCAACGAAGCAAGAATTGAGATTGACGCGACCGCGGACCGGATTTCCATTCATACCGAATATCCCGACCACGACCGCACGTTCAACTATGGCGGGGGTGAACGTAACAATCCGGCGCGCGTGGAATACACGATCACCGTACCGAGGCACGCCAATCTCGACAAGATCAATCTGGTGAACGGGCGGCTCGACATCCAGGATGTCGGCGGTGAAGTGCATGCGTCCTGCGTCAATGGACAGATCGTGGCGCGCAACCTGCAAGGCCGCGCCGAACTGCACACGGTGAATGGTGAGCTCGACGCCAGCGTGGACCAGATGCCATCGGCAGGGGTAAAACCCTCCTCGGTCAACGGCCGGCTGCACGTGACGTTGCCATCGGACGCAAATGCCGTGGTGAAAGCGAATACCGTCTCCGGCAGCATTTCCGACGACTTTGGATTGCCCATCACGCGTCACCAGTTTGTCGGCCACACCCTGCATGGTCAACTGGGAAGTGGCGGAACGCTGGTTAAGCTCTCCAACGTTAACGGCACGATCGAGATCAGCCACGCCAACGACAGCCGTCCGCTGAGCCCCGTGCAGAATCTGGAGCGCGATCGCGGGCGGGATAACGATGCGGATGACGACGACATCTAGCCCGCACTCCAATGACCGGCTAGTAGATCGTGTACGCAGGTGCGGCGTTGCGGACGTCAGGCTTTGACGCCATCAGCAGCAGCGCGCCTGCGCGTTTGAAGGCTCTGAGGTCATCAAGCGAGCGAAACGATGTGGTCTGGTAATTTTCCGGCGTAGGTGTGTCGTCCGGAATCTGCGCATGCTCCACTTTCTCAAATGCATGCGTCTTCAGCAGCGCAACATACTCTTCGGCCGAGCGGACATGCACCGGAACCTTCAGCTTCGGCACCCATTGCAGCGAATAAGGATTGTCTTTGTAAAGATTGATGAGGATGAAAAGACGTCCGTGCGGCGCCATCACGCGGAACAATTCAGCCAGAGCGCGATCCTGATCGGGATAGTAGTAGAAAGACTCGACGGATAGCACTTTGTCGAAGAAGTTTTCTTCCCACGGAATCTGTGTGGCCGAACCCTGCACGAACATCACATTGTCGAAATCCTTCGACGCCGCGCGCGCATGTCGGATCATCTGATCTGCAATATCAACGCCCACTACCTGGCCGAATCCTTGTGGCCCTTCACTGACGATGCGGGCCAGCAGGCGCGTGGCCCATCCAGACCCGCAACCAAGATCGAGTACGCGCTCGCCTGGGCGCAGGTCCATGCGGCAGAGCGTTTTCTCCGTGATGTCGAGATGGTGATTCTCCATTTTCGGGCCTTCGCCTTGCTCGGCCCAACGGTTGAATTCCTGTTGCAGGCGCTCATCCGGGGATGGGGACTTTTCGGTTGGCATGAGATAAGGCTATCAAATGTCAGCTTTACGCTCGTCCACGGATTGCGGTTGACGGATTCCCGGAAACAAACTTATGATTCGCGCAATCTTTCCTTGCAGCTTTATCGGCGATCCAGAAGATCAGGAGGCCTAGGTGAAGTTCTTCAGTTTTGCATTGGTTGTCATCCTCGCGTTCAGCGCTTTTGCCGCGGACTCGCCCGATTCGCGCGAGATCACGGACCCAAAGTCGATTACCTCAGCGGTGGTAGAAGGCGCCGCGCCTGTTCCCATCGACGATCTTTTCTTCACTCGATACACCGGCGGCGGTGCCTGGTCGCCGGACGGCAAGCAGGTCGTCTTCACAACCAACCTCACGGGCCGCAATAACCTCTGGAAGGTGAATTCCGATGGCGGCTGGCCGATCCAGTTGAGTCAGTCAGACGATCGCCAGTCGTATGCGAGCTGGTCACCCGACGGAAAGTGGATCGTCTTCCAATCGGATCTCGGGGGCGGTGAACTTTACGATCTCTATGCCATTCCGAGCAATGGCGGTGCGGTCGTCAACCTCACGAACACTCCCGAAATTTCTGAAACCGCTCCTGTTTGGTCGCCCGATGGCAAATGGCTCTCGATTGAGTACAAGCCGAAGACGGCGTCTTCGGTGGATATCGCCCTCCTCGAATGGCAGACGCGCACCATCCGCAACCTGACACAGGAGAAGTCTCCGGATCGTGTGTGGGATGGTGCAATCTGGTCTCCCGACGGCAAGTTCATCTACGCGACTCGCGGCAACGTAGGAGGCACCGATTCCGACGTGTTCCGGATCGACGTAACGACCGGGGCGCAGGAAAACCTGACGAAACATGAAGGCGAACGCCGCACCAGCGTCTCATCGATTTCGCCCGACGGCCGCCTTTTATTGGTCACTTCCGACAAACCGGGTGGGTACTCGAACGTCGCTCTGATTGAACTCGCAACCAAGAAATTCACCTGGATTACCGACTTGAAATGGGAAGCGAATGCGGTGGAGTTCTCGCCCGACGGCAAGCAATTCACCTACATGGTCAATGAAGACGGCCGTATTGACGATTATCTCGCCGACACGGCAACGCTGAAGGGGAAAAAGCTCGACCTTCCAGTTGGCTTAAATAGCTACAACGGGAATCCGACCGCTTTCGCGAAGGGCGGCCGCGTGCTCATCACTCACAATAGTTCGACGCAGCCGGGCGACTTGTGGGTGTATGATCTCGCGAAGCGCGAAGCTCGCCAGCTCACATTTTCCGCCATCGCCAGCCTGACCTCCGCCAAAATTCCTCCTTCGCAATTGATCCACTATCGCAGCTTCGATGGAAAGATCATCAGCGCATTCGTGTGGATGCCATTTAACCTCAAACGCGACGGATCGAATCCGGCGATTGTGCTGCCACATGGTGGTCCCACCGGCCAGACGACCGATTTTTTCAATCGAGCGGTGATAGCACTGGTCACGCGCGGATACATCTGCATCGCGCCCAACGTTCGCGGATCGACCGGCTACGGCATGGATTTTCAGCGAGCCAATTTCAAGGACCTGGGCGGCGGCGATTTGCAGGACGAAGTCGCCGGCGTGAAATTCCTGGAAGCCACCGGCTATGTGGACGCAATGAAGATCGGAATCACCGGGGGATCCTACGGCGGATACATGACGCTGATGGCGATCGGCAAGACGCCGTACATCTGGGCCGCAGCCGTGGAGCAGTACGGCATCATCAACTGGCTGACGATGTTACAGCACGAAGATCCAATGTTGCAGCAATACGAAAAATCGCTGCTGGGCGACCCGGATAAAGATCGCGCGATATATGAGGCCGATTCGCCTCTGGCTTTCATCAAGGACGCAAAAGCGCCGTTGCTCGTTCTGCAGGGTAACAACGACATCCGCGTACCTAAGGAAGAGGCCGAGCAGGTGGTGAAGATTCTGCAGGACGCGGGAAAAACGGTGGATGCCCATTACTATCCGAATGAAGGCCACGGATTCGCCAAACGGGAAAATCAAGTAGACGCGATCCGGCGCACGATCGAATGGTTCGATAAATATCTGAAGGGGAAGTAAAGACAGGTCAGAAGGCAGAAGTCAGATTTCAGAGGTAAGTTCTCCTGGCAAATGCAGGCGTAAACGAATGGATTTTACCTCTTCAATCTGACCTCTAACTTCAGACCTCCCTTCACTCCAGCATCTCGCCCTTGATCAATTTCTGCCCGCCCAATGCTGTGTAGAAGCCCCACGTAGCCACTGCCAACACAAGCACCGCACTGCTCATCGCATAAGAGGCGTACCAGCGCGAGAAATCGAGAGTGATAGGAACGTTCATTGTCAGATCGGCGACAAAAACCGCCACCGCGAGCGAAATCAGTCCAAAGCGAACCAGCGCGAACGCGGCGATTCCATAAATGAAGATTGCGCTCGACATTTCAACCATCGGATGCCGTGTGCCAACTACGTGGAGAAACGTGAAGAGCGCGGTGAAAGCTACGCCTGCGGCCCAGGGTTTACGCAGCAAATAGCGCAGCACGATCAGAATGATGAAGAAGAAAAGCGTGCCCTGGATGCCGCCCGGCATGAGAAAAATCCACGCCCCAATTGTGCTTCGGAGACCCAACAGATAATCGGCGGAAAGGACAATCGGAGAAAGTCCCAGGCGCCAAATGCCAAACGCCAGCCGAAGCTCATAGATCACCAGCCAGCTCAACCCGAGCATCACGCCAAACAAAACATCACGGCCGACTAACGGATCGCGGACACGGCCACTGACCAGTCGCGTCCACGAAATGATCGTTTGCGGCCAAAGCCTTCGGACATATGGCTCGAGCGCCATGTAGAGGAGCCAGGAAATTCCCGACATAAAGAGGGCGGTGCTCGAGGCGAGGACGAAGCCACTCAGTAAGATGTCCAGGTTCGCCACAAAATGGCCATAGCATAACCAGATTGCCATTTGCAGGACAAACACGAAGAATGCGAGCCGGAATGCGCCCTGACGGTCGCCTTTGCCGCGCTTATACTGGCGCCGCGCCAGCGCCGACGCTCCAGCGAGGATGATGAGGAAGAGCGCGGCTTCGATGATCCCGCTGACCTTCTTTGCCGTGGAAGGTTCTTCCGGACGCATGCGAGACGGGCGTGTCCATGGCCCAATCATGCGGAAGAAAACAGGTTTGCCGTGCCAGGCGGCGGCTTCGACGCGCAAAGGGCGATCGGTTCCTGGCCATTGACCGGTCCAGGCGGCCCGCGTGTCCGAGCTCGCGAGTGATGCCCACTCCGGCGTGACAGATTGCAATCGCGAAGAGTCGAGTCCGGCCGCGGCGAAAAGTGGCGTCCAATCGACGGGTTTAGTGGGAACCGAGGTCTCCTCGAGTTCAGCCGGAATTGCCTGGAAAAAAATGAGATGGTCGCTCGTATCCAGCCTCAGATTGATCATCCCCGATTGAGTGGTGGGAGGATCATCGAACGTTACGACGCTGGGCGTGGTGGAACGTTCGAACTGCCGTGCGTCGAGATAACGTGCGCTTTGGCGATAGTCAAACTGCCGAATTGGTGGCTGGCCCGAAGCAAGAATCCTGGACCAATCCGGATGTGGCTTGTCATTCGCTTCCGCCCAGCGTTCGAACTCGCTGTCATCTTCAAAGTCGATGGCCGAATCGACCGGCTTCGCGTCGTAACCCAACTGCGCCACGATGTCGCGAGCCTTGTGGGTGAGGACGTCGGGGGATTGATCCAGAGGCATGCGCGCCATGGCGTCGTTATGAGCCATGAGAAACACGCTCGCAACCATGCCGACAATGCACGCGGCCAGACAAAGCAGGGCGAGCTTCGGCCTCATGCCTTCGTGGGCGCCAGCCGCCGCGACCATCTGCGGCGAAGGCGTTTCGCCGGCAGCGAGAGCGGCAGCAAGGGGATCTCCACCGGGCAACGCCGCTGCAACGGCAAGCGCACTGCCCGGACGATTCGCCGGGTCGGGCTCAAGGCAGCGGAGGATGACGCGCTCGACCAGAGGATCGAGATCCTTCACGAAAGACGACGGACGGCTTATGTCGCCAGCAGTGCGCGAGCGCACGAGGTCCGTAAGGTTGTCGGCGCTGAAGGCGCGCTTACCTGTGAACAGTTCGTAGAGCACCAATCCCAAAGAATAGATATCGCTCTTCTCGGTGACTTCCTTCCCAACCAGTTGCTCGGGCGCCATGTAAGCAGGGGTCCCGCTGCGAACCTCGGCGCCGGGAACCTGATCGGCGAAGGCCGCCAGTCCAAAGTCGGTGATGACGACCTGGCCGCGCCCGTCGAGCATGATGTTGGCGGGCTTCAGATCACGATGCAGGACGCCTTTGGAATGGGCGGCGGCGAGTCCGGCGCACAGTTGGCGCGCCATTTCCAGGGCCTTGTCGGTTGGGAGACGTCCGATGCGCCGCAGGAGCGAGGCGAGGTCTTCGCCATCGACGTACTCCATCGTGAAATAAGTCAGGCCATCGACCTCGCCCACGTCGTACACGCGGCAGACATTGGGATGCGAGACCTTCCGGGCGATGCGGACTTCGCCACGAAAGCGCTCAAGAAGTCCGGGATCGTTGGCAGCTTCTTCGGGGAGAAATTTCAGCGCGACCGGCTGGCCAAGAGTGAGGTCGTCAGCGCGATAAACCTCTCCCATGCCGCCGCGACCGAGGAGAGCGACGATGCGGTAGCGCTCCGCTAGAAACGAGCCCGGCAGGAAGCGTCCATGATCGGAAGCAACTGAAGACGAACTGGCTGGGCTGGACTTTGACCCCGGCCGCGGAGAGCGCGGAGGAACGGGCGTGGGCAACTTCGACGCGACCAGCGTCGAAATTTCATCGGGACTGAGGGCGGTGCTGGCATCATTCACCAGCGTGGGGATGTCGTCTGTCGAGAGCGTTTTCCCGCAAGATGAACAGAAGCGGGCCCCGGGCGGGTATTCGGTGCCGCAACAGGAACAACGGGCCATGAGAATGATTGCCTCGAAATCGAATGCTCAGCGGCAGTCTACGTGAATGCTGGAGAAATGAAAATGCCGCTAAACCTCAGCCAAGGCACGATGGACCAGATACACGGCGATGGCGCCCTCGCCGACGGCCGACGCCACGCGCTTTACATTGCCAGAACGGACATCGCCGACGGCGAATACGGCGGGCAGGCTGGTCTCGAGCATTTGCGGAGCGCGGCCAAGAGTCCATGCGCTCGACGGGTTTGCAGCGTGAGCGGAGCCATTCGCCGCCTCAATGTCTCGGCCAGTAAGGATGAAGCCTTTGTTGTCGAGCGCAACGCACCCCTGCAGCCATTCCGTGCGCGGCGATGCTCCCGTCATGATGAAGACATGACAGATTTCGTGCGATGAAGTCAGGCCAGTCGTTTTATCGACCCAGATGACGCGCTCGAGTTGGGCATTCCCTTCCAGTCCGGCAATTTCGGTATTGCAATGCAGTTCGATCGAGGGATTTTCTGCAATGCGCTGAATCAGATAGCGCGACATGGTCTCGGCAAGCCCATCGCGGCGCACCAGCATGTGCACCTTACGTGCGGTCTGCGATAGGAAAACGGCGGCTTGCCCTGCGGAATTGGCGCCTCCCACCACGACGACGTCTTCGCCTTCGCAGAGCTGCGATTCCATAAACGTCGCACCGTAGTAAACTCCCCGGCCTTCGAATTGCTTCAGGTTGGCGAATTGCGGTTTGTTGTACTGGGCTCCCGTCGAAATGATGACCGATCGAGCCGACAGCTTGTTGCCGTTGTCGAGCACGATCCCGTAGGGACGATGAGCGCACTCCAGGCGAGCGGCGCGATGCCCGACCATCATCTTGGCACCGAATTTCTGCGCTTGCGCGATCGCGCGACTGGCCAACTCCTGTCCGGAGATACCGGTTGGAAAGCCAAGATAATTTTCGATCTTCGAACTCGATCCTGCCTGTCCTCCCGGAGATTCGGTTTCAATCACGAGCGCATCCAGGCCTTCCGAGGCAGCGTAAACCGCGGCCGCCAGGCCGGACGGCCCGGCGCCAACGATAATAACGTCACGCACCAGGGAGTTATCGACGTTCGCATCGAAACCCAGGCAATCCGCCAGTTGTTGCGTAGTGGGGTTGCGGAAGACGGTGCCGCGAGCGTTGCAAATGATGACTGGAATCTCTGACAACTTCACCTGGAAACGATCCAGCAGCGCCTGCGAGTCTTTGTCGGTATCGAGATCGACGTATGTGTAAGGATGTGCATTGCGGGTTAGAAACTCCCGCAACCGCAGCGTGTCGGCGGAGTGGCGCGAGCCCAGTAAAACCACGTTCCCATAGCCATGCGTGATCAGCGCCAGACGCCGCAGGATGAAAGCACGCATGAAAATCTCGCTGAGTTCGGCATCCTTGGCGATGAGAGTCCGCAGGCCGTCCGCGCTGACCTCAAGAAACTCCCCCGTCTCGGTTACACGACCGCGCACCAGGCAGCGCGCACCAGAGATCATCGCCATCTCGCCGGTGAACTCGCAAGCGGCGTGCTTCACGATCAGCCGTTCGCCGTTCAAGTCAGGCTGCACGATTTCCATCTGCCCCGAAAGCAGGACGAAGAACGGGACACCCGAGTCTCCCGGCTCAAACAATATCTCGCCGGGTTTTACCTTGCGCGCCTTTGCGACGGGACGGACGCGATCGATCTGCGCATCAGTCAGGGTTGGGAAGATCTGGGTGCGGGCATCGAGTGCACTGGGGGTTGGCCAGGTAGACATTTTTATTCACCGTTAGAAGATGTAGATGAAAGGTAATAGATGTGACAGGCTGCGATTCGGTGCAAGTGGTGTTTGCGATCCTGCGAATCAACCTCTAGCTGCCAGTGATCGAGCGCAGATCTTCGAAGAACGTCGGATAGGAAACACCTGCTGCGTCAGCTCCGCGGATTACCGTCTCGCCTTCAGCGCGCAACGCGGCCACCGCGAACGCCATGGCGATACGGTGATCGCCAAAGGAGTCGAGTTCGCCCCCGTGCAGGCGCTGGCCTCCAGGGATACGCAGGCCATCAGGACGCTCCTCAACCTCGGCCCCCATTTTACGCAAATTCGTGGCAACGGCAGCGATCCGGTCCGATTCCTTGACGCGCAACTCCTTGGCATCGTGCACCTCAATCCCATTTTCGGAGTAGGGCGCGATCGCCGCGAGCACTGGAATCTCATCAATGAGCGCGGCCGTGTCGGCTCCGGCGACGCTCCCACCTTGCCAGGTTGCACCGCGGGCCTCGATGGCGCCAACCAGTTCGCCATGCTGCTGTTCGACCTGGGCGACGGAAATCTTCAATCCCATCTGTATGAGGATGTCGAGCAGACGGGCGCGCGTGGGATTCATGAGAATTCCAGGAAGCGAGATCTGCGACCCGGGAAAAAGCGCGGCGGCACAGAGAAAAAACGCGGCACTGGAGAGATCGCCGGGCACGTGGGCCTCGATCGCAGCGAGCGGCTGGCCTCCACGAATGCTCGCGATATTACCATTGCTTTCGACCTCAACCCCGAAAGCGCGAAGGGCAATTTCTCCATGATCGCGCGTTCGGATGGGCTCTTCGACCACAGTCTCGCCCTCGGCAAAAAGCCCAGCAAAGAGGACGCAGGATTTTACCTGGGCGCTCGCCACCTCGGGCTTGTAGTGAATGGCTCGCAGCGCCCCGCCTTGAATCTTGAGCGGAGAGCGGCCGGCCTCATTCGAGGAAATTCTCGCCCCCATCTCAGATAGCGGCATGATAATGCGCGCCATGGGACGCCGGGAAAGAGATTCGTCGCCGAAAAGCTCGCTCACAAAATGCTGACCGGCCAGGATTCCGCTCAGCATGCGCATGGTCGACCCGGAGTTGCCGCAATCAAGCGGCCTCGTGGGAGGCTTTAAATGCCTGCCCATGCCGCCTATCTCGATTGCCCCATCCCCCAATCGCCGCCACTCCGCACCCAGTCCAGCCATGCATCCTAATGTGCTGGCACAATCCTGTGCTGCAGAAAAATTGTGAAAGCGGCTGGTGCCTTCCGCGATGGCGGCCAGCATGGCATAACGATGAGAAATGGACTTGTCGCCCGGGATACGGACGACTCCTTGAACTGTGCGGGCGGAACGGATGATGGCCGTTGATTCAGCTGACATGAGCATTCCATACTAAAGCAGCCGCCGAAAAAACTCCCACCGTGGCCGGGAACCGCTGCGGCCTCACGAGCGGGATTCTTTTCCAGTAAAAAAAGCCGGTCAGCCCGCATCCAAGCTAGAACAAGTCCCGATAACCGGTAAAACACAGGTTTTTGCATGCAGCGGTACGGGTCGCGCTCATTGGCGCATCTGGCTGAGCGCAATAGGCGTGTCACCAATGTGTTTTGGATATCTGCGACCCAAGGGGGTAAAGTTAGGCAATTCATGATCCGTCAGTTGACGTTTCAGCTCATCATTCTTGCATTTGTCACGCTGGGCTGGAGCTCCTTCAGCATCGGACAGACAGCGTCGCAAGAGCCACCGGGCAGCGGGGATACAGCTCCGCCTGCCACTCAGTCATTGCCCGGAAGCATTCACGGGACTGTCGTGGACGAAAGTGGAGCGACGGTGGTGGGAGCACTGGTCCGGCTTACGCAAGCGCCCTCGGAAAACCCCATCTTTAGCAACCACTCTGTGAAGAAGGACACCCTGTCTGATGACAACGGTCAGTTTTCTTTCGCGGCGGTCTCTCCGGGACCTTTCCAACTGACGATTACCTCAGCTGGTTTTGATCCGAAAACGGTTTCTGGAACGCTGCATTCCGGGGAGGATGAGACGGTCCCCCAGATCGCATTGACAATTGCCGAAACTCGCACGGAAGTTGAGGTGGGGCTCACGCGCGACGAGATAGCGGAGATCGCGGAAGAACAGATCAAAGTGGAAGAAAAGCAGCGTGTGCTGGGTGTCATTCCGAATTTCTATGTCAGCTACGTCCCCAAGGCGGCGCCCCTCACCCCGAAACAAAAATTCAAGCTCGCTTCGCGGACTATCATCGATCCGTTTACGTTCGTGGTGGTGGCAGGGGGCGCGGGTGTGGAGCTGGCGCAAAATCATTTCGCCGAATATGGGCAAGGCGCGCAGGGTTATGCTAAGCGTTTCGGCGCCGGCTATGCCGACGCGGTCACCGGGACATTCATCGGAGGCGCGATCGTGCCATCTCTTCTGAAGCAGGATCCGCGCTATTTCTATAAAGGAACCGGCAGCGATACTTCGCGCTTTCTATATGCAATCGCGAATTCCGTAATCTGCAAAGGCGATAACGGACGCTGGCAGCCCAATTATTCGAATGTTCTCGGAAGCCTCGCGGCGGGCGGTCTCTCGAATCTTTATTATCCGCGGCAGGATCGTGACGGCGCAGAACTGACGTTCGAAAATGCAGCCATCGGGATCGGCGCCACCGCCATCGGCAATCTGTTTCAGGAATTCATCATCCGCAAGCTGACCCCAAAGCGCGACCTGAATAATCCCTAGCAGGCTGCGGAAAAACTCACGAATGCCTGAGTTATTGTGCCTGCGTTATTGTGCCTGCGTTATTGTGGAAGAGCGGCCCTTCAGGGCCTGCCCTGAGCCTGCCGAAGGGGCCGCGTAAGCTGCCTCTATTCAACCAGGGCTTCAGCCCCAGTCGTCGTTTTTTGCACACAAATCTACTTTTTCCGCACCCTGCTAATCTAGACTGCCCTTCCGCACTCGGCTTAGCGCACCGCTCACTGCGTGCGAGCGCGCCCGGCGGCTTCGGCAAGGATTTCCTGCGGCACCTCGCGCAGTGTCACGCAGAACTCAAACATCGGAGTCTCGGTACCTCGGCCCCAGCGGTTGACCTCCCAGTGCGCGCGTATCGCTTTCACCTCGGGCAACGCCGATACGTCGACCAGCAGCGGGTATTCTCCGCGATAGAACTTCTGCGGGAAGGCCGCGATCGGCTTGGCATCAAACGTGGCGCCATCGGTCGATGTGTGAACGCTGACATCGAGCGATTCCTGCTCGATGATGTCGGTGATGGCAAGAGTTAGCAGGAAGACGCGAGTCTCGGCGGAGCCGACGTCGAGGGCGGGGCCGTCGCCTTTGGCCGTGGCCACGGTTTTTTCAGGGACGAGGAAGGCTTCGATCATGACGTGCCGATTTTAGCAGAGGCTCGATCCGGGTCACAGGTCACCGGTCACAGGAACCGCTGACGGCTAACATCGAATCAGAACCGGGCACTGATCTCCTCAGATGCTCGTCTTTAGGCCGTGAGCCGTTCGCCCTGAGCGCTTTCTTACGCCAGCGGCACGAAATCCAGAAACTGTCGCAGCAATGGCGCGACCGCCTCGGGACGCTCCCAAGGCGCATAGTGACCGGCCTTCGGAATGATTTTCAATCGGCTGCCGGGAATGTTTTGGCGCATCAGTTCCCCGTCGCTGGCGGTCGACAACATGTCTTCTTCCCCGATCACGATGAGCGTCGGCAAATTGATGTGCTTGAGGTCAGGCACGGAATCTGCTCGCTTTGCCATTCCACGCAAAACCATACTGATGTCTTCCTGCGACATCTTGCGCATCATGCGAAGCGCCCCTTCAACCAGATCGGGGCGCGAAGATACCGTCGTCTGCCCGAGGAGCTTGGGAATCATGGCTTGAAGAAATTGCTCAGTTCCCTGCTCGAGCACTGAATCCGCCGATTTCAGGCGGTTGACGCGCGCTTCCACGGTGTCGGGCTGGGGACGAGTGTCACACAGGGCGATCGCGGAAACCCGCGACCGGAACCGGCGCAAAAACTCGAACACAATGTATCCGCCGATCGAGCACACGATGAACGCAGCCTTGCCGACTCCAGCCGCATCCATAATGCGGGCGATGTCTGCGGCGTGCTTGCCCATGAATGCAGGCCCCTGTCCGATTTCGGATTCGCCGTGCCCGCGAAGATCGGGAAGGATCAGGCGGTAGCGTGACTCCAGGGCTGGAATGACGGGCGACCAGAATTCGTGATGCGCGGGGAAGGGGTGAAGGAGAACGACGGCGGGACCGTCGCCTTTGATTTCGTACAAGATTTCGGCATCGTCGCTACGCAGGCTCTGCATCGCGATTCAGATTACCAAACTTGAAGGATACAATTCAGCCGCGCCAGGAGCGGCTAGGGGCGGTTGCACTGGCAGCGGTTTCACAGGCAAAGATTACACAGGGAACGGTTACACAAGCACCGGTTAGACAGGGAACGGTTAGACAGGGAGCGCACCAATGCTGGGGCTACCGTGGAAGAGCGCCCCTTCAGGGCCGCGTAACCCGGTCCCCTTCAACAAGGGCTTTAGCCCCACGTTCTTCGTACGCAAATCAAACTTTTTCGACTTCCGTCTCAGCCAGCGACCGGCTGTTGATGATTTGCCGCACCGGGCATAAGCGCGTACGGTTCTTCCGGAATGATGATCCACGCGAGAATATACGCGATCACGCCGGGGAAAAATCCCGACGCAAATGTGAGAAATACCCACAGGATGCGCACGAGCGAAGTGTCGAGACCAAGATGCTCGGAAAGTCCCGAGCAAACACCCCCAACCTTGCGGTCATAGCGGAGACGCATCAGCCGGGCGCAATGGGGCTGGGCCACGGATCGGCCGCAATGAGAGCAGAAATACGCTTGATCCCCAACCGAGTTGCCACACGCATTGCAATACATACGTTTCGCCTCCTGCCTCATTATACGAGGCGTGTGGTGAAAAGGTTCCGGGAGCCGAGCTTGTCCAAACTCGCAGAGGCAGGGCACGGTCAAACAGGCCTGAACGAACTACTCCCGATAAGGTTCCTTCAACCGCTTACGAGCCCGGTCGGCGAGAGCGTTCGTTGAGTCCACGGCGATCGCGGCCTGGTATTTCTTCAGCGCGAGATCGCGGTTCTGGAGCTGGTCGTACATCTCGCCCCCACCCAGATCGGCCTTTTGCAGCATTTCCGGATCGGCATCCGTAACTTCGCCAACCAGCTCATAGGCCGCCGCCGCTTCGGAATATTTCTTGTCGCCGCGCAAAAGGTCACCCAGTGCCTGGGCGGCTAATTCATAGTGGAGACTACCGTATTTTCCTTCCCGTCCGTTTTGCCATATACGGCGATACTGCGCTTCGGCCAGATCCAACTTGCCGGACACGCGCAGTAGATTGCCCTGTTCGATGGGTAGAAGATAGTTGCGTGGGAAGCGCGGCCCGACTGCGGTCGCAATCTCGAGAGCTTCGTTGTAACGGTGCTCACGGCGCAAGAATACCAGCAGCACCATCCCCGCATCCACGCTCGTTTCGCCGTTCGAGCGATAGGCATCGTAGAGATACTGGATGCCTTTCTCCTTGTCGCCGCTGAGCCCCACCAACGCGACTGCGACTTTGACGGCGAACGAGAGGCTGCCCATTACATAGTTGTGGGTGCCAACCACGAGTTTGGCATCGGTGTAGTGCGGATCCAGTTCGAGGACGCGCTCGTGATCGTGGCGAGCCCCCACCGCATTGCGGAGCGCGGAAAACCAGGCACGCTCGATCAGTCCCGTGTATAAAGCGAACTGCGCCCGCGTCACACCTCGCGCATAGAGCATGTCGACGTCATTAGGGTTGAGCGCAAGCGCGGCGTCTTCGATTTTCTCGGCTTGGTGCACGAGTTGCTTGATGCGCTCTTTCTGCGCCGGATCGGCAGGCCGGTGAGCGAGTCCGATAAAGCTGTCATTGGTGTATTCGCCCGTGTTAATCGCACCCATGCGATACAGCTCCCGGACCAGGATCGCGGAAAGCAGATGGTTCAGGGCAAAGGGATCATTGGGGTGACGGGCGGAGATCCGTTCAAAATCTTGAATGGCTGCGTCGTAATCGAGGTTGTAATAGTGATCGCTGGCCGCCTGGTTGAGAGGATCCGCGGGGCGGAGTGCGCTTGCCACTTGCGAACCCCCGGTCCCGCTAGCCATGACCGGGATCGCAATACCCATCGTAAAGAGGGCGAGAGCCAGCGGAACAGCCGCACGCGAAACCAGGCGGGACAGGGATAGGGTGGAAAGCAAGCAGATTCAGTTTACCTGATCAACCGGTGGAGAACCTCGCTGGAACAGGCCCCTGCAATTGACCGTCGAAATCGTCTGGGCAGCTTTGGCCGGGGAACCAAACCGGGTACGTCCCGAGCAAGGTAAAGTCGGGCAAGATGGAAGGGAAATTCGGGCCTGATCGCGTAAATCTTGCCCTCCGGATGGCCGCCCTCCCCCTTTGGCCAGCCGGTAACTGCCGTCTTTGTAATCAGTCGTTTTGGTGATTCGCTTGCGATATAAAGCGGATAATTAAGAGGGACGTTTGCCATGGCAGAGGTAGTCAACCAGGCCCAAAACGAATTTTGGCGGCCACCCGTCTCGGTGCCCGAGGTAGCCGCCAGCCAGGACCTTAGCGAAGCCTGCCGTCAGTGTGGAACCGAATTCATCGTCAGTTCGCGCTTTTGCCACAGTTGCGGTGCCAGCCGGCTGGAGTTGACCGCAACCCGCACCATCGAGATTCCCGGCCTGACTGAACTAGCCGCCCTCGGCAAGCGGTTTGGGCTCACGGCGCCAGCTTTGGCAGCGTTTCTTTTTGGCTTGTTTTGCCTCGTCGGGGCCTTGTCCGTAGGTATCATCTTTACCTCCCGGACCGCCTTGGACTGGCAGGCCATTCAGCTGTGGAGGATAGAGTGGCTCTTGGCCGCCATCGCCAGCTTTGTGGCGGGCTGTGTGCTCAAGAGATCCTCATCGCAGTAGCGGCTACTGAGATATTCCCACTTTCCGGGCTCTTCCCTCCCCACTCCCCCTGCACTTCTTAGCTTCTCGAATGAGATTGCTCTTTCTCGGTGACAGTCGAGACCGGTCTGCGCTGCTCATGCATCCGGTAAAGATGGTGCAATGGTCCCACGCCGCGGCCAAGCCCCTGGGCATTTGCGATCGCGGCCGAGATATAGGCTTTCGCCAGCAAAACCGCCTCCGGAAGTCCGCGCCCATGGGCAAGATGGCTGGCCAGTGCAGTGGCAAAGGCGCAACCAGTTCCGTGCGTAGAAGAGGACCGTTGGCGTTCGGACTTGAAGACCTCCTGTTCCACTCCTCGATCAGTCGTGAAGCTGAGCAGGTCGATTGCCTTCTCGAGATGGCCACCGGTAACAACTACATTTGCGGCACCGAGGGCATGGAGGCGCTCGGCGGCCTCGCGCATCGCTTCCATGGATTGGCCCAACGACACCGTCCCGGACGAACCGGACAAGGGGGCCGTTGCTGCGGCACCGCTCGCCAATTCCATGCCTGTGAGGACGACGGCCTCATCGAGATTGGGGGTAACGACCTCGGCGAGAGGAAACAGCCGTTCGGCCATCAGCTGTCTACCGGCTAGATTCAGCAGTTCGGCTCCCGAACTCGACCTCAAAATAGGGTCGAGAACAACGTGAGGAAGCCGGACCCGATCCAGAAAAGCAGCGACCGTGGCGACCATCTGTTCGGTACCCAACATACCGACATGAACGGCTGCGATCTCAAAATCAGAGACCAGTTCCTCGAGTGTTGCCGAGACAGTTTCCGGCGCGACCATCTCGACCCTCCGAACCCCTTGAGTCGACTGGACTGTCAGCGCCGTGATGCAGGCGATACCAAAGCACTCATGGGCGGCAATCGTCTTAATGTCGGCCGTAATGCCGGCCCCCGACGACGGATCGAAGCCAGCGATAGTCAGTACGATGGGGGGTTGGGACGGCATAAGCCCACTTTACTCGAAATATCAGAAATCCGGGCATACCACTTCCGGGCAACGCTTCCCGCCTCAAGAATGGTGCGATGTATTTACCATAGAGTAATAGCACTATTCCATAAGTTATTGATTACAATATGTTTTAATCGAGATTGTGCGTAAACCTAACATTACATAGGGCCTAGTGGGATCTTCGGGCGAGGTGACCAATGTATCTTAACTGTATGGTTAATAGCCGCCTCCAACTGTAATCAATGACATAGCGGATAAAATCAGCGTTTTCAGTGTGCTAAACCATTGATTAATTACCACTTAGTTAATCACATTAGGGATTTTTCTGATTGACATAAGCTACAGGCCCCCGTAGCATCACACAATCGTTTGACAAAGGAGCAGACGACCGAAAACGACTTTCATGTAGGAGGTAACGAATGCGACGACGTTTCGCCGAAGGCCTGGCCGTGCTCTTATCGATTGCCAGTCTGGGGGCCGGAGCCGCATCCGGGCCAAGCAGCCTGGAAGCCGCCAAGGTCAGACCGACGCCGGTACTTTACACCAGCGCCTATTCAACCAAGAAACCCAAGAAGTCCCAGGCTTACCAAGTGGGAACCGCATCCTGGTATGGAGAACAGTTCCAGGGTAAACAGACAGCCAGCGGTGAGCCCTACGATATGCGCGACTTTACGGCCGCCCATCCCAGCCTTCCCATGGGAAGTTTCGTCAAGGTGACGAACCTGAGGAATGGACATGCCGTGGTAGTACGAATCAATGACCGGGGTCCCGTCGTGGACGGCCGGATCATCGACGTTTCCTACAATGCCGCGCAGGCCCTGGGCTTCAAACAGCGCGGTGTGCAGAAGGTCCGCCTGGATCTCTACAAGCCCGCCACGCTAGCGCAGCTGGATCCTGTAGCCAATCCAAATTAAAACCGATACACTCGCAGCGATGGTCGAAAATATAGACCCGCGCCAGCGCTTGATCGTTGCTTTGGATGTATCGACGGCGGTGGCCGCCCGCAAGATCGTGGCGGCCGTCGGCGACTCTGCCTTGGCTTACAAGGTAGGTATGCAGCTCTATACGGCGGAAGGTCCGGCAGTGGTCCGCGAACTGGTGGGCTCGGGCCGGCGCGTGTTTCTCGATCTTAAATACCACGACATTCCAAACACTGTTGGCGCCGCAGTCCACGAGGCGGCAGGGCTGGGCGTGAGCATGCTGACTGTGCATGCTTCTGGCGGCGGAAAGATGCTGCGCGCAGCCGTCGAGGCAGGCCAGAAAGCTAACCCGGACATGGTGATCCTGGCGGTGACAGTTCTCACCAGTCTGGGTGAACCGGACTTGGGAATGCTTGGGTTGCGCGGAGCAGTGGTTGATCAGGTGCTGCGGCTCGGGGCCCTCGCCCTATCGAATGGATGCAAGGGACTGGTCGCGTCCGCCCGGGAATGCCCTGCGTTACGGCATGAGTTTGGACACGAGTTCGCGATTGTTACGCCGGGCGTCCGTCCTGCGGGAAGCGGGCACGACGATCAGGCGCGCGTGGTAACTCCCGCCGAAGCCATTGCAGCAGGTGCCACGCACATTGTGGTGGGGCGGCCGATCACGGATGCGGGTGATCCCGCGGCGGAAGCGCGGGCCATCCTGGGACAATTGGCCGCGTAACCGAAAACTTTCCTCAGGAGTTCCACGCCGGGCCGAATTACTTGGCGTCAGTCCGGTCTTTGCCTTCGGCAGAGGATCGGGTCTTCACCCTGCAGGCTGCGGAAAAACTCAATTTTGTGTTTGATTTTGGGTGGCGCAGCGGTTCACCGCTGCGATAACCGCTTTGTTTTGAATGCGGCTTCAGCCGCTGAGATGACGATTCTCGATCGAAAGAGACTTTTTCCGCAGCCTGCTAGAACTCTTACTTCCGCGATTGAGCCGGCTGTTCCTCAGCATCCATCCTGAACCACGAATTGAAAGTTTCGGGGCGAACGTCAAAAGCTGGGGAAAGCGCAATCAACCAGTTGCGCAATCCCCAGCTTTGATTGTTTCCGGTGGTTAAAACTTGTGTTCGTTTTGAGAGTGCTCGAAAAAACTTAAGAGCGTCCTAGAGCTTTTCGAAAAATTCACAGCCGGAACACGAAATGTAGATCCCGCCGGGCACGCCGCGTTCGCGATCTTTCATGCGCTTGACGATGCGCGTGTCCTTGCCGCACTTCGGACAAGCGGTTGATTTCGTGGTATCCATGACCTTCTTACGGTCGGCCGTTTTAGCAATCTTCGCCATTCAGGTTCTCCTGACAGGAATGTGCCACCGGCTTTCGAGCCGGGGTTCTACCTGGTAATTGGGGAGTATCGTCGTTCAGTGATCTTCGTTAAGTGATCGAAGAACGCCGGGCCCGCATACCGTCCAGCCCGACAGGATCAACACACGCAAATCGGTGCAATGTACTCGCCACAGTGATTTTACACGATTGCAGCAATGGAGGTGGCAACCAGGGAGGGCGCCGTCTGGACTAAAGCGTGTCGCGAGGCCGCGTCTCACCTCGTGTACCCAAATCCATAAACCGCAAGTCGCGCGCTTCATCTCGCACGGAACTGAGCGCGACCATGACTTCGCGCATGTAGTACAACGTCGCGATCAGCAGGCAGACCATGGCCAGGACAAAAACGATGACGGCAGCGAGCGCGGCGTCTTTGACATAAAGGCCGAGGCCGAGCAGCAGGCAGGAAGCAATCGTGGCGGTAAGAGAAATCAGCGCCATCAGAAAACTGCGGCGGATGATCTCGGCCCGTTTTTCAATCGACGAAATCTGAGCGGTGTAGGCTTCGGCCTCCTGCACGCGATCGTTCTGCGTGGCATCGTGCTGTGCGTGAACGAACTGCCGCAACCGGCTCACGATTCCCATCAGTCTGACATTGATCGAAAGAATCAGGAGCGAAGTCGCGGAAACAAAAATGGCGGGTGCAAGAAAAGCTTGAAACAAGCGAAAAATATCGGTCATGCGGTTCTTCCGGGATCACTCATTCAGCATATCCCCCAGCAACCGGCACTCGTAGAGAAAAATCACAGACTTTCAGTTCCTGCGGAACCATTTTGGAACGGCATCAATGTTCCACGAAGTCGAGTACTGCTTTCAGAAACTGCTCAGGTTGGTCCACAAACGTCATGTGGCCGCTGCTGGGCAGAATCACCAACTGCGATTCGGCAATTTTTTCATGCATCTCTTTGCCCCAGGCAAGCTTGGGGACGCACAGGCTGCCATCAGGACAAGGCAAACAAAAACACGGAGTCGCATGCGCGAATGCTAGCATGAGCCCCAAAGCCTAGCGCCAAAAACGGCCTTCTGCTAATTTGAAATGTTTTCCAGTCCTGTTCTTTGACTTCTGGGGTCAAACACAAATGCCAGCCATTAAATTTCGCGGTGTGGATTTTATCGACTTCGATACGTTGCTGAACGACGACGAGCGCCTGGTGCGCGACACGGCGCGCAAGTTCATCGAGGACAACCTTGTCCCGATCATTGAAGAGTGCAATCGAGCCGGGCGTTTTCCGCGCGAACTGGTCAAGCCAATGGCCGACCTTGGGTTTTTCGGCGCCTCATTGCAGGGCTATGGCTGCGCCGGAATGGGCAACGTCGAATATGGACTGGTAACGCAGGAACTGGAGCGCGGCGACTCCGGCGTGCGCTCTTTCGTCAGTGTACAGTCGGCATTGGTCATGTATCCAATCTACACGTTCGGGACGGACGAACAAAAAAATACCTGGCTCCCCGCCATGCAGAAAGGCGAAAAGCTGGGCTGCTTCGGATTGACCGAGCCCGGCTTCGGATCGAACCCCGGAGGGATGCGCACGCGCGCTCGCAAGCTCGGCAAAGAGTATGTACTGAATGGCGAGAAGATGTGGATCACCTCCGGTAGCATCGCCGACGTGGCCGTCATCTGGGCCAAGGTGGAAGACGAGAACGACAAGGTCCGCGGCTTTCTGGTCGAGACCGATCGGCCCGGATTCAAAGCCGACGACATTCACGGCAAGTGGTCGCTGCGCGCGTCAGTGACGTCGGGGTTATCGCTGCAGGATGTACATATACCCGAATCGAATCTGTTGCCGGGTTCGGGCGGCCTGAAGTCTCCGCTGATGTGTTTAAACCAGGCGCGCTACGGGATCGCGTGGGGCGCCGTCGGTGCCGCGATGGCCTGCTATGACTGCGCCCTGCAATACGCGTTGCTCCGGAAACAATTCCGCGATCAGCCGATTGCCTCGCACCAACTCGTGCAGGAAAAGCTGGCCTGGATGATCAGCGAGATCACCAAAGCACAGCTGCTTGTTCTGCAGGTGGGACGCCTGAAAGATGCCGGCAAAGTCCAGCACCAGCACATCTCCATGGCGAAGCGAAACAACGTCTGGATGGCGCTGGAGTGCGCGCGCATGTCCCGCGACATCCTCGGTGCAAACGGCGTAGCCGACGATTACCCGATCATGCGCCACCTGATGAATCTGGAAAGCGTAAAGACTTACGAGGGCACGCACGATATTCATACGCTGATTATTGGGTCGAGCGTGACGGGGATTGACGCGTTCTAGCAGGCTGGGGAAAAACTCAATTTTGTGTTTGATTTTGGGTGGCGCAGCGGTTCACCGCTGCGATAACCGCTTTGTTTTGAATGCGGTTTCAGCCGCTGAGGTGACGATTCTCGATCGAAAGAGACTTTTTCCGCAGCCTGCTAAGGGGCCCGCCTGAGCTACCCAGTCCTCATTGACAACTTCGCATTTTGCGAAGTATAGTATAATAGTTCGCAGATTGCGAACTTGTAGAGAGCGGCATGCATGTCATTAGCTGCAAGAAACTGAAGGAAGCTTCTGCGCGGCGCGGTGAACTCGAAGGCCCTCTCGACGCATGGTTTCGCATCGCCAAGAAGGCGACGTGGACGACTCTGGCTGACGTGCGCATGACCTTCTCCAGTGCGGACGTAGTGGATAAGTGGACGGTGTTCAATATCAAAGGGAATCAATACCGGTTGATCGCAGAGATCAATTACAACGCAGGACGAATTTATATTCGTCAGGTTCTTACGCACGCTGAGTATGACCGAGGAGGATGGAAGCAATGAGCGCTACAGCCGTTCGAAGTGAATACGCCACCCTGCTCGCCAGTGCCTTACCCGCCGTCATTCGCAGCGAGGCCGCGAACGAGCGCTGCATCCGCGCGCTTGAAGAGCTCGATCGAAAGAGCAGCCGTCTAAGTGCTGCCGAACGACGTCTGGCAGACTTGCTTACCTTGCTCATCGAAGATTTTGAAGACAGGCAGTATGCGCTAAAACCAGCCGATCCGCTGGCGGTTCTCGAGGAACTCATGGCAGCCAACGGTTTAAAACAGAAGGATCTGCTGGATATTTTTGTCACTCCCAGCATCGTTTCTGAGGTGCTCAGCGGGAAGCGCCAGTTAACGACAGAGCACATCCGGCGATTGAGCCGGCGATTTCACGTCTCACCCGAAGTATTTATCTAGGTCAGAAATCCACACACGCCAGCGACTTATCCGTATAGCTCCGTCAATAACTCATACGCTCTCCGCAGGTGCGGCACGGCGATGCTGCCGCCGATGATCAGGGCAACGTTCAGAGCCTCTTCCTGCTCGGCTCGCGTTACTCCAAGACGGCAAGACTGGATAATGTGGTAGTGGATGCAATCGTCGCAGCGCAGGCAGGTCGAGGCCACCAGTCCCATCAATTCCTTGTATTTAGCGGGGAGTGAACCCTCCAGATAGGTATTGTGATCGAGGTTGTAGAAGCGCTTGACGAGGAAATTGTCGGCTTTGTCGACGTTGGCGTTCAAGCGGGTGCGGTTATCGAGAAAACGTCGGGCGATTTCGCTTTTGTCGGCGATCTGCTTTTCGGTGAGCAGGTAGGTGGGCTCTCGGCGTTCCGGATTCATGGCAAAAGGTTAGCAGAGTCGTCAAGGCAGGACGACCCAAACTATGTGTGATACGCACTTCCATCTCCGGGCTGAAGGGGATATATTGCCAAGTCGCGATTTCTAATCGATTTGAAATCGCACTTTTACCCTTAGGAGGTATTCATGCCAACCCACGTAGAACCGGGTCAGACCCGTCACGAACCACATGCCAAAAGTTTCGGACAAAACATCGAGAGCGACCTGGCCCTGGAATTTCTGCGCGTGGTGGAGAACGCGGCCGTCGAGTCGGCGCGCACCATGGGCCAAGGCGATCGCAGGCTCAGCGATGAGGTGGCCACCGAGGCCATGCGCAAGACGATGGACACGGTTCCGATGCACGGCACCATCGTGATTGGCGAGGGCGAGCGCGATGAGGCACCCATGCTTTACATCGGCGAGCAGGTCGGCAGCACGTTCCCTGACGGGCAGGAAGTTCCCCATGTCGATATCGCTGTCGACCCTCTGGAAGGGACCAATCTTTGCGCGACTGGTTCGCCGGGTGCAATCACGGTTTTGGCGGCTTCGGAAAAAGGCGGGTTGCTGCACGCTCCCGACTGCTACATGGAGAAGATCGTGGTCGGTCCCTCCTGCAAGAATGCCGTCGAACTCGATGCTCCGGTTCACGTAAATCTGAAGAACATTGCGCGTCGCCTGCATCGTGGAGTGGAGGACCTGGTCGTGATAGTGCTCGACCGGCCGCGTCACGAAAAACTCATTAGTGACATTCGCAAGGCCGGAGCGCGCATCAAGCTGATTGGCGATGGCGATCTTTCGGCCGGCATCGCAGCGGCGGTCATTGGGACCGGCGTCCACGCAGTCATGGGGTCAGGCGGCGCACCTGAAGGCGTGATTACGGCAGCTGCGATCCGGTGCCTTAACGGATACATGCAAGGTCGGCTGGTGATCGACAAGCCGGAACTGGAAGAGCGCATCGCGAAGATGGGTATCAAGGACGGGAAAAAGATCTACGAGGCCGAAGACCTGGCTCCGGGAAAACAGTTGATTTTTGCCGCGACGGGCGTGACGGAAGGCGCGCTGCTCAAAGGCGTCCGTTTCTTCGGCGAAGGCACTCGAACTTCGTCCGTGATTCTGACTCTGAAAACCGGCCGCGTGCGCTTCATCGAGAGCATTCAGCTCGATAAAGGGCCGGATGTGATGGTCAGGTTCTCGTAAGGCAGCTCCAAGCTGTCAGGTCCCAGGTCTCAGGTCTCAGTAAGACCATAGAGCCCTTTAGCAGGCTGCGGAAAAACTCGACTTCGATTCTGTTTTGAAAGGGTGCGGCTTTTAGCCGCACCGCAAGTGTCGTGTAATCAACGGCGGCTTTAGCCGCTGTGGGACATCTCGCCACGTAAACGACTTTTTCCGCAGCCTGTTAGGGGACCTTGCTTTCTTTGCCTTCTAGTGGGGTTAGGCCGAAGAAGTCAAAGGCAAAATCAACGACAAAGGCAGCGGACAGGAGTGTCCGCTCTACACTATTGCCCTTATTAAGGGTTTCCCTTATTATGGGTATATGAACATCACGCTTTCGCTGGACGATGATCTGGTCAGGGAAGTCCGGAAAATTGCGGTCGATCACGAGACTACGCTGACTGGGCTGGTGCGCGCGCACCTCCAGGAGCTGGCCGCCGAACATGCGAAATCCGGGCGCAAGCGCAGAGAGATAGAGGCGCTTCGACAAAGCTTCGAAACGCTCAAGGTCAACATTGGGAAACGCACGTGGAAGCGCGAAGACCTGTATGAGCGGCGCTGATTTCCTGGACACGAACGTGGTCGTGTATGCCTACGACGAGAATCATCCCCAAGAACGGCAAATTGCGCGGCAGTTGATCGAGCGTGGCGTTGCCGGGAAAACTGTGGTTTCGGCGCAGGTTCTCGCTGAGTTTGCCGCGACGATGCTGCACGAGGTTTCTCCCGCAGCGACCGAGGCCGCGGTCATAACCGCGCTGGATGCGTTGTCCAACCTTCGAGTGGTTACTCCCGATGCTGAACTGGTTCGGCGCGCCGTGGAGGCGCGCGCGGCCTATGGCATCCACTTCTACGATGGCATGATTGTCGCCGCGGCAGAACGCGCCGGTTGTGAACGGATCTTGTCGGAAGACTTCAATGCGGGCCAGGAGTATTTTGGCGTCACGGTGGCAAATCCTTTCCGTTAAGCGCGATCCGTTAGAACATCGTTCCCTGCTACAATCTCTAGCTCCATGATTCAGCGGAACTTCCTGTCCCACATAGACGTATCTACAGTGTGCTGTTAGGGTTCTGCACGCCTTGCATGGCCTCTCTGGGTCGGGCGGCCGACAAAAGTTCGCGGAGTCTGTTTTGGAAGAAGCCCAGGTTGTCGGATTGCTCGTCCGTCGCTGCATTGGTGGCGATGCCGCGGCCTGGGAGGAGATCGTCCAGCGCTACCACCGGCGCATTTACAACACGTGCTATCGCTTCGCCGGTGATGCCGAGAATGCTCAGGACCTCACCCAGGAAGTCTTCATCAAGATGTACCGCACCCTGAGCACCTATGACGCGGGTAAGGGCGCCTTCATGACCTGGGTAACCACCATCACACGCAACCTCCTGGTAGATCATTTCCGCAAGTCGAAAGGCGACCGCATGACGGATTCGCTGGATACTGCGCCCTCCGAATATGAGGACGCGCAGCCCCTGAGCGACCAGATTGCCGACCGGGGTTTGCCGCCGGACCAGGCCGTCCAGACGCGGGAAACGCGAGAAATGGTGCACCAGGCTCTTCAGAAGCTGTCTCCGGAGCTGCGCGAGGCGGTCATCCTGCGCGACCTGCAGGACATGGACTACAGGGAAATTGCCACGGCTCTGAGGGTCCCCGAGGGGACCGTCAAGTCAAGAATTAACCGGGGACGCGCGGAACTTGCACGCCTCCTACAACGTACCTATAGGCAGGTGATCTGATGCCAGAGGAAACAAAACACGGGCTGAACTGCACAGAGTTCGAAGCCCTGCTGATGGACGCCTTGGACGTCGATGGCGACGGGCAACTGAGCGGCGCTCGTAAAGAAAGCTTCGAAGCGCACCGGCAAATCTGCCCGGTCTGTGGTCCGCTATTGGCGGACGTCGAGGCTGGCCGTCAGTGGCTGAAGTCGCTGGAACCGGTCGAGCCTCCTGCATACCTGGTGCACAACATTCTGGCTGCAACCAGCGGCGTGTTGAGCACGCGGACGGCAACGAGTTCGGGAGCGGCCCGTACAGCTCCTTTCGGAGAACGCGCCCGCGAGTGGTGGGATTCATGGTTTGCGCCGGTCTCCGCCTTTGTGCGGCAGCCTCGCTTCGCGATGTCGTTCGGGATGATCTTTTTCTCGTTCTCGCTGGCGTTGAACGTGGCGGGCGTGAAGGCCTCGGATGTGGCGCGGATCGACTTGCGGCCCGCGGCGGTGCGGCGAGCCTACAACGACGCCCAGATCAAAGTGGTGAAGTATTACGACAATATTCGGTTTGTGTATGAGATCGAATCGAAGGTGCGCGAGCTGAAGCGGGCAACCACGCCCGTCGAGTCCGCGCCGGCACAACAAAAACAGAACCAGAAGAATGACAACACCAGTGGACAACCAGACGAGAGACAGGATCGCAACTACTCCCGGCAGGACAGCCAGACGGTACTGGCAGCGTTCCGGGCCAATCCACCTGCCGTGACGGGGACCGCGAACAGGAGGTTTGTATGAACTGCGCCAATCATGCTGATGCGTCAGCGGTGGCCTATTGCCGCACCTGCGGGAAAGCGCTGTGCGCGAACTGTACACGACCCGTGCGGGGCGTGATCTATTGCGAAGATTGCCTGGGTGCAAGAATGGAAAGCGGCGTCCCGGCGTCGGGATTCGTTGCCGGAAATCCCGGAACGATCCCACCTGTGGGAGCGGTGCCGCCTTACGTAGCGCCTCCAATGGCTCCATCACCGAGTGCGAGTGGGCCGAATCCCACCGTCGCAGGAATTCTGGCCGGAGTCTTCCCGTTCGGCGTCGGCGCGGTCTACACCGGCCAATACGCCAAGGGACTGGCACATCTCGCAATTTTTGGTTTGCTGATCGCCGGCTGCAACGTCACCGGCAGCGAAATACTCCCGGTGATTTGCGGCTTCGGCATTGCGTTTTTCGTGGTCTACCAGATCATCGACGCGGTGAGGTCCGCGCGCGCTCTACAAGCCGGGTTACCTCCGCCTGATCCTTATGGCTTGGCGGCAACATTTGGCGGAGCGACGAGTGGTACAGGGGCGGGCGCGCCGAGAATGGACGCATCCAAGTTTCCGGTTGCAGCGATCGTGCTCATCCTGCTGGGGGCATTGTTCCTACTGCACACAGCCGGGTTGTTCGAACATGGCTTTGACCGGTATTGGCCGCTGCTGCTGATATTCCTGGGCGCATGGTTGTTCGCCCGGAACTACGGCATGGTCGGCTCCGGCGGTGTGGTCGATCCGGCCACTTGCAGACGACGACTGATGGGTCCGGCAATGGTATTTACGGTCGGCGTGCTGTTCCTCTTGGAGACGACGGAAGTGGCCGGCTTTCATCGCACCTGGCCCATCATTCTGCTGATTGCAGGAGCCGTCAGGCTGATTCAAGGCAACGGCGCAGGACCTAGCGCAAATTATCCGGGTACGGGATCCGGAGGCGGGTTCACACCTCCGCCGCCGGTACCACCACCGCCACCTGTAGACGAGGTGAAGTCGAGCGAGGTGCACAATGGCTAGCCCAGTGATGCCTCCACCGTATTCTCCGATGCCGCCGCGCCCACCACGGCCGCCGCGTTCCATGGCGGGAGCGGTAGTACTGATCCTGCTGGGCGTTTTGTTCCTGATGGGAACGATGGGCATTTTGAACTGGCACGGCCTCGTCATGATGTTCGGTCGCTACTGGCCCGCGCTGCTGATCCTCTGGGGCGTGATCAAGCTCCTGGAGCACGAGCAGGCCAAGCGCGCCGGATTGCCGGCCCGCGGCATCGGTGTCGGCGGCGTATTTCTGATGCTGTTTCTGATCGTGGCTGGACTGATCGCGACCGGCGCGTCGCGCGTGGACTGGGGAAATCTTAAGAACCAGCTCCAGATCGACGACAGCGACATGGACGAAATCTTCGGCGGCTCGTCGTTCGACTACAGTGACCAACTGAGCCAGGCAATTCCGAAAGGCGCGTCGCTCCACGTGCAGGACGATCGCGGCACGGTCACGGTAAATGTCGGGGAAGGTGACACCATCAGGGTGTCGGTTCGGAAAAAAGTTCACGCCGACAATCAGCAGCACGCCGACGACTACAACGGGAAGACGAAGCCGCAGATTACCGTCGCTGACAAGATCGTCACGCTGAACGCGAATACGCAGGCTGCCGGGGATAAAGGCGTCAGCGAGGACCTGGATATTTACGTTCCGCGCGAAACGTCGATCTCGGTCACTTCGCGGCGTGGCGACATCACCATCAATGGCATGGCCGGCAATGTTGACATCAATCACCAGCGCGGCGAAGTGAACATCAGTGATTTGGTTGGAAGTGCGACTCTGAACGTCGAACGCAGTTCGGCGCGGCTGCAGCACATTAAGGGCGACGTAAGCCTTCAGGGACGGGCCAACGAAGTCGCGATCGAAGATGTAGACGGCACCGTGCACCTCAATGGCGAGTTCTATGAGAGCACCCGTCTGGTGCGGGTCAGCAAGACGGTCACCTTCCACTCGTCGCGCACCGATATGGAGTTCGCGCGCCTTGATGGGCGACTCGATCTGGATTCCGGTGACTTGCGGGCCGATTCTGTCACTGGCCCCTCGCATCTGACGACTCGCTCGAAAGACATCTCGCTCGAGGGAGTGTCGGGCGATCTGCGGCTCGAAGACAGCAACGGAACCGTAGAGATCGGACTACGCAAGCCGGGCAATATCCAGATCGACAATCGCAAAGGCGACGTACAGGTCGCCATTCCGCAAGGCACGGCCATCAAGATCGAGGCACGAACGCACAGCGGAGACATTCAAAGCGACTTTGACGAGATCAAAGTTGAAAGCCACGACAACCAGGCGAGTGCGAGCGGTTCGATCGGCACGAATGGATCGCGGATGGCAATCAACTGCGATAAGGGATCGATCGAGATTCGTAAGGCCGCGCCCGCAACCGCCGTGCCGCCCGTTTCGCCCACGCCTCCGGCGGTGCCCGAGAAACCCGGCAAGCCGGCCAAGGCGCTGCCTGCTCCGAAGGCCAAGCCGGTGGAAACAGAAAACTAGATTTCACGCGCGCGTGGCAGTGCTTTAAACTCTTAGTTTGAACTCTGCCACGCAGTCTCTCATTGAACGGCTCCGATCTGGCGACCCACGCGCGCTTGCGCGAGCTATTTCCATCATCGAAAATCGTCGCCCCGAATCTGCCGACCTGCTCAAGGCCGTCTTTCCGCACTCGGGCCGTGCAGGCGTAATTGGTCTGACCGGCGCACCTGGAGCTGGCAAAAGCACGCTCGTCGACCAACTCGCCAAACACTATCGCAAAGAAAATCAGACAGTCGGAATTATCGCGGTCGATCCGACCAGTCCCTACACGGGCGGAGCGATCCTGGGCGACCGCATTCGCATGCAGGACCATTTTTCGGACACTGGAATCTTTATCCGCAGCATGGCCACGCGCGGATCGCTGGGCGGCCTGGCTCGCACCACTGCTGACGTCACCACACTGCTCGACGCATCCGGGCGCAACCGCATCCTGATTGAGACCGTCGGCGTCGGGCAGGACGAAGTCGACATCGTGCGGCTAGCCGATGTGACGGTCGTGATTCTTGTGCCGGGCATGGGCGACGATGTGCAAACGATCAAGGCTGGCATCATGGAGATTGCCGACATCTTCGTGATCAACAAAAGCGACCGCGAGGGCGCGGAGCGGGTGGAGCGCGAGATCCGGGCGATGCAGTCGCTCGATGTCCGCAAAGACGGCTGGACTCCTCCCATCGTAAAGACCGTGGCGAGTCAAGGCGCGGGGACGAAGGAACTGGCGGAAGCTATTTCAGGGTATGAAGCGTTTTTGAAGACAGCGGACCTGCTCTTGCAGAAGAACGTAGAAAACTGGCGCGAGCGTCTGGTCGAAATGCTGCGCGACGCGATGCTCGAAAAAGCGCGGGAGCGAATCGACGACGCCAGCCTCGACCGCTACGCAGCCGAGGTCGCCGAACACAAGCGTGATCCCTATTCGCTGGTGGAAGAGATTGTTGGAGGGCTGGCAAGGACCACGTAGGGGCGGACGCTCCTTTGGCAGGCTCAGGGCAAGCCCACGTCGGCCTAGCGAAACTGGCTTTGAAAGGGCGCGGCTTTGAGCCGCGCCGCGCGTCGTGCAAAATGTGATTGGGGCTTTAGCCCCCGAGGTTTGAATGTTTAGCATCGACCATCTCGGCATCGCCGTGAAATCGCTGGCCACGGCGAAAAGCATTTATGAAAAGCTCGGCCTGACAATCTCGCCCGAAGAAACCGTCGAGCAGGAAAAAGTCCGTCTGGTCATGGTTCCCGTCGGCGAAAGCCGTCTCGAACTGCTCGAAGCCACGTCGGACGACTCGACCATCGCCAGGTTCATCGCGAAACGCGGCGAAGGTTTGCACCACGTCTGCATGCGCGTTCCGGACTTGCCGGCCGCGGTTGCCAAACTGAAACACGACGGCGTCCGCCTTGTTTCAGAAGAGATCAAAATCGGAGCCGGCGGTCATCGCTACGTCTTCGTGCATCCGCAAAGCACCGGAGGCGTACTGCTGGAACTGGTAGACAGCGCCCACTGAGGATGACACGAGTTTTGCCACGTGTTCCTCCGTGCCCTCTGTGGTTATCGCTTTTGATTTTTTGGTCTGGCAGCCAAACCTCATGCTTCTCTTAGCAATTGACACGTCGGGAAAAAACGGCAGCCTGGCGCTGGGCCGCGTCACGCCCGGCAGCATCGAAGTCGGCGTCGTCGAAGTGATCCCGCTTGCCGGAGGCACGTTCTCCGCGCAACTAGTCCCGCAAATCGCGGCCTTGCTTGGCAAGCATGGATACTCCAAATCCGATCTGTCCGCCTTCGCCGTCGTCTCCGGTCCAGGCTCCTTCACGGGCCTGCGCGTCGGCCTCGCAGCCATCAAGGCTCTCGCGGAAGTCTTGCAGAAACCGATTGCCGCCGTCTCGTTGCTGGAAGCCGTCGCGTGGTTGAGCCCAACTCACGGCCGGATTCTAGCCGCCCTCGACGCCGGTCGCGGCGAAATCTATGCGGGAGACTATGAACTCGGTAACAACCACGTCGCCAACCATCGACCGCCGCTCCCCCGCATGCACAGCGAACGTTTGTTGACGCGTGAAGAGTTTCTTGCTGAGGCACAACAACGACCTGTCGTGACGCCAGATACTGCTTTAGCCGAAATCTTCCGCATAGCAGGCCTGCATTGCGAGCGGATCGTTCGTCCTGATAGTGGAGTCATTGCTCGCATTGGCTGGGAACACATCCAGTGCGGAAAGACCGTCGATCCGGACGACCTGGAGGCCAATTACATTCGCCGCACCGACGCCGAGATATTCTCGAAGCCCCGGCAATGAAGTCGGCGTGCCCGACGAGGGAAACTCAGCGCTGAAAAACTCATCCATGACAACCGTATCCATTCGCGATGCCATACTCGATGACATTCCGGTGATTCTCGCCCTGGAGCTGCACTCCGCGAGCGCTGCGCACTGGACCGCGGAACAGTATGGAAGCCGTGTCCAAAGCGGAACGCAAGACGCCTGTTTCCTGGTGGCCGAGTGCGACAACAGGATCTGCGGCTTCTTGTGCGCCCACATCGTCGCGGGCGAATGGGAGATCGAGAATGTCGTGGTCGCGGAAAAATTCCGCCGCCGCGGCCTGGGTGCCGAACTGATGCGGTCGCTCATCGACAAGTGGGAGCATTCCCCGGGCATTGCTGTGTTTTTGGAAGTTCGTGAATCCAACGCCGCGGCGCGGGCGCTGTATGCGAAATTCGCTTTTCAGGAGGCCGGCCGGAGGCGTGTGTATTATCACCAACCGGTTGAGGATTCAATCCTCTACGCACGGCGCCGGTCGAACTGACTTGCAGACACACGAAGGATAGAGATTCTCGCAAGAAAGTGCACAACGGCTGGCGGAAACGCCGCAAACTGCATCTTGACGAAACCCAACATTGCACAGGTTTTAGTGCATTTAGCGAACCATTACTCCGAGTCACAGCGAACGGGCAACCCCCACAAAATCCCGATTGAATCGGGGATACGCCTGTGCTACTTTTTAACCGAACGGTAATCATTCAGGAGGCCCGCAAGGATGCTGACTCCACAAGATTCACTCCTGACCAGTCATGAAGAATTCCAGCGACTGGTTCAGGAGCATTCGCAATATTCCCAAAGACTGGAATCCCTCACCCAGAAACGATATCTCACAGACGATGAAAAACTAGAGGAAGTGCGGCTCAAGAAATTGAAGCTCCGCCTCAAAGACCAGATGTTGACCCTGGAGCGCCAAACCCAGCGCCAGTCTGCTTAGCAAGAATCCCCGGTGGATCGGCATCCGATCCCCATCTCACGTAAGCGGGCGGAAGTATGTGTTGCAACCGGGCGCATGTAAGCGCCTTTTTTTATTGCATTTATGATTCTTGCCCCTCCGCTCTATAATCAATTTCGACTCTCATGGTTCGTGAAGGCTACTTCTACGGCATCGGCAGCTTGGTGGCGGCGGGCGTAATCGTCTGGCTGGTGCCATGGTTTTGGGCCGTGCCGGTATTGCTCCTCGGGGCCTTCTGCGTGTGGTTTTTTCGCGACCCCGAGCGCCCGATTCCTAACGCTCCCGGAGCCATCGTTTCTCCCGGCGACGGGAAGGTCACAGACATTTCTACCATCAGTTCGGGCGGATTCGAGCGCACGCACATCAGCATCTTCCTCAACGTTTTCAATGTGCACGTGAATCGATCGCCAATCGCTGGAGTAATCCGCGAGGCACGCTACCAGCGCGGCAAGTTCCTGAATGCCATGGCGGCAAATTCCGCCGAGGAAAACGAACAAAACATCGTCACCGTCGAAGGCGAAGGCCGCACTGTAGTTTTCAAACAAATTGCCGGCCTGATCGCGCGGCGCATCGTCTTTAACCTGAAGGCGGGCGATTCGGTTGCGCGCGGCCAGCGCGTCGGTTTGATCAAGTTCGGCTCGCGTGTCGACGTGATCTGCGATTCCGACGCCGCAGTCCAGGTCAAACTCGGCGACCACGTCCAAGGTGGTGCATCGATCCTCGCATTGCTGCCCGTTGCGCAGCCCCTGACTGCCGCAACAGGAAATCGGGAGACATCATCGTGGAAGAGCTAAGTCCCCGCCGCCGCGACACCGACCGTCCGCGTGGCCGAATGCGCAAGGGCATGTATATTTTGCCCTCCCTCTTTACAACTGCAAATATCGCGGCCGGATTCTACGCCATTATCGAGACCACGCGCGCCACTGCACTCGAACCCTGGCACCTCGATTTCGCCTCCATGGCCATCGGCTTTGCCGTATTTTTCGATGGCCTCGACGGGCGCATTGCGCGCATGACCCACACCGAGAGCGAATTTGGCAAAGAACTCGATTCGCTGGCCGATGTCGTGACTTTCGGCGTCGCACCCGCTTTGCTTGCCTGGATGTGGGGCTTCCACATGCTGCCCGATACGTTGGCTCCCGATCTGCGGCTCAAGGTCACGCAAGTCGGCACAATTGCGTGTTTTGCATTCCTCATGGCGGGCGCCAGCCGACTGGCGCGGTTTAACATCACAAGCAATCCTCAGCCCTCCAATCCGGGGCGTCCCGGCAAGAAGTACTTCGTCGGCATGCCGATTCCCGCAGGAGCAGGCGTGATTGCCGCGGTGGTGCATTTCCTGGGCGGCGAGCCGTTGGTTTCATGGCGAACCTCCATCAGTTGGCTGTTGATGGTCATCGTTGTCGGCTATCTGATGGTCAGCACATGGCGCTTTTACAGCTTCAAGGACATCGATTTCCGCTCCCGCCATCCTTTCCGGCTCATCATCCTGATCGGCGTCCTGATTGCGTCAATCCGGTATTTCTCGGGACCCGTGTTATTCGGGATTGCCGTGCTCTACATGGCATCCGGAATCCTGTGGCGCTTGCAGTGGATCTTCCGCCGCAAGACTCCGCCTGCACCTCCGTCGTCCCGGGAGGCATCTTTAACGTCATGAATCCTCTTCCAAAGTCCGCGGCGACGCAAGCCGACCTTCGCGGCACAAACCTCTACCGCGTGGCCATCGTAGGCGCGGCCTCACTTATGGGCAAAGAAATTGCCGAAGTCCTGCGCGACCGCAATTTTCCTGCTGCCGATGTTCGACTGCTCGACGATGACAAGTCGCTGGGCCAACTGGAGGCCGTCGGCGACGAGATGAGCTTCATCCAGAGCATCCGCCCGGAACAGTTCGAGCGCGTCGATTTCACGTTTTTTTCTTCCGATCCGCGGGCGACGCGCGCCAAGTGGGAAATAGCGCGCGATCTTGGCAATACCCTCATCGATCTCTCAGACTCGCTCGAAGGCGAGGCGGGAGCTACGGTGCGCTCGCCATGGATCGAGCGCCAAACGAGCCAACCCGTGACGCCGCAGTTGCAACCCGGGCCGGTCGTGGTAGCACATCCCGCCGCTACAGTACTTGCGCTGCTTGCCTTGCGTGCGCAGAAGTTCGCCAAAGTCGAACGCATGATTGCAACCGTTTTTGAGCCCGCCTCCGAGTACGGGCAAAGCGGCATGGACGAGTTGCACGAGCAGACGGTGAACCTGCTCTCCTTTCAGGATTTACCCAAGAAGGAGTTCGACGTGCAGGTGGCCTTCAACATGGTTTCGCGTTATGGACAACAATCGGAGCATTCACTCGACGCCGTTTCCACGCAGATACGGAAGCATTACAAACGAATTGCTCCCCGCGCCATTGAGCCGTCCCTGGTGGCTTTGCAAGCTCCCGTCTTTCATGGCCACGTATTTTCTGTTTACCTCGAGATGAACCAGCCAGTCGCGGTCAACGATCTTTCTCAGGCTCTTGCGGGTGAGCATGTCGTCATCACCGCTGCCGAAGACACGCCGAACAACGTGAGCGCCGCTGGCCAGGGAGACATTTTGCTCGCGCTTAATAAGGACGCCAATCACGAGAACGCCGTGTGGCTCTGCGCGGCTGTCGACAACCTGCGCGTTTCTGCTCTGACCGCTGTCGAATGCGCCGAAACCATGACTTCGTCCCGTCCGCGAGGTCAAATCCAGTGAGTCTGGACCATCACCTGCCTTTCTTAGCCGCGAAGCGGCGCAAGCGTGCAGCCCACGGCGTAACAGGCTGCAGAAGAGTCCGGTGTTGCTTTTGCATTTGGGTGGCGCAGCGGTTTACCGCTGCGATGACAGCTCTGTTTTCAGTGCGGGCTTTAGCCGCTGTGGTTAACCGGCGGCCTAAGAATCGCAGCCTCGTGAATCCATGGAGCCAGCCACAAGTAATGCGGCCCCAGCAGGGCGAAACAAGACTTCTGCCTACCCTTTTGTTCGCTGTCACCGTAGCTTTGGCGGCAACAGCCTGTGGCTACCATGCCGTCGGACACGCCGACGGATTGCCTCCTAGCATTCGCACCATTGCCATCCCCTCATTCGTCAGCCATAGCCAGACCTTTCGCGTCGAGCAATTGATGACGGATGCGGTCATCCGCGAGTTCAATACCCGCACTCAATTCCGGGTGGTCCACGATGCCAGACAAGAAGCAGACGCGGTACTAAAAGCAACGGTCCTGTCGGCCAGCGCGGCCCCGCTCGCCTATGACTCGCAAACCGGACGCGCCGTCAGCGCTCTGGTCACCCTGAACATGCAGGTCACATTGACCGACAGCAAGGGCAAAGTGGTTTTTCAGAATCCTTCCTACCTTTTTCACGATCAGTATGAAATCTCGGCCGACCTCAACAGCTTTTTCCAGGAGGATTCTCCGGCCATCGACCGCATGTCGCGCGATTTTGCCCATACGCTGGTGGCGAATATTCTGGAGGCGTACTGACGACCATGCGCGCCTTCAGTCAAGCCGACCGTTTTCTTTCCGAGGTGGAGTCGCGCAAGCTGCGTCCGGCCTACGTGCTGGTGGGGGATGAAGCTTTTTTTCGCAAGCGCTGCCGCGATGCCATCCTTGAACATCTGGTCGCTCCCGACTCGCGCGATTTCAGCGTGTTCGAATTTGAGCTGGGCGAAACTTCGCTGGGCGAAGTTCTCGACCGCGCTCGCACCCCTTCGCTCATGGCGCCGTTCCAGGTCTTCTTTGTCCGCGGAGTGAAAACCTTGTTCGGACGCGGGTCGAACGACGAGAAGATTTCCGCCATTGCGGAATATTGCAAGAATCCCAATCCGGACGCGCTGCTCGTTTTCGTCGCCGATCACATCAGCATCCCCGCCGATGTTCGCCGCATGGAGATGACCGACAAAGAACGCTATCAAAAGATCCGCGAGGATCTCGGTCCGTTCTGCGGCATCGTCGAACTGGCTCGCGTGGAAGAAGGTGAAGCCGTTCGCTGGATTGGCGAATATTGCGCGACTCGCAACGTAAGAATCGACCCCGATGGCGCCCGCGAACTGGTCGACGCCCTCGGCGGCGACATGATGATGGTCTCGAACGAACTCGAGAAATTAATCCTCTACGTGGGCGAGAAACAGAAAATCACACTGGGCAATGTCGAGACCATGGTGCTCGCGGCCAAGCAGCGCTCGCTGTACGAATTAACCGACGCCATTTCGTCGAAAGACCGGGTGCGCGCCCTCTCGATTCTTGACGCCCTGCTCTCCAGCGGAGATGGCGAAGATGCTGCCATCGGTCATCTCTACATGCTGGCCAAGACGTTCCGCCAAATGCTGGTGATCCTGGAGCGCAACGTGCGCGATCAGCGCATGCTTTGGGCCGCGTTGTGGCAGGGATTCCGCGTGCCTCCATTTGCGGCTGACGACATCATCCGCCAAGCCCGCCGTTACAAGTCCAAGCGCGAACTGACGCGAGCCATCCGCCTGGTCGCGAAGACCGATCTCGCCTTGCGTTCGAACCCTCCCGGCAAACGGCTGATTCTCGAAAAGCTCGTACTCGATCTCGCGGGCGAACCGAAAGTTGAGACCGCTGGTGGATGGATGCAGGAAGAACTGCCGGTATAGCGAACCAGTTCTTGATTCTCAACCTGCCTCCTTCGAGTCGCAACCGTCCGCATTGGATTCGGCCGGTCACGGCTTACAATACAGGATCGAGGGAGCGACGTTTGATCCTCTTGCTGCTCATGGGACTCGCTGCGGTTGCCTGGGCGGGCTACAGTCTGCTCACCGGCAAGGGTTACTACAAAGGTTGCCCTCCAGGCGGTTTTGATCGGAACGACGATCCTTTCAGTTATTGGGCTCCGACGGTCATCATCCTTGCGATCGGTGTGGCCGCGATCCTGGCCTATCTGGGAGTGATTCCGTTGCCGGCGCGGGTGGAACGCTTGAATTAAAATCCACACACCGCGAACAGAGAGTGAGCGCCAAAGCTCATCACACTGAAATGCCGTTCAACGCACGCAGCTATCTTGACCGGATCGTTTACTCAGGGTCTACCGAACCGACGGCGGAAAACCTTCGCGCGATTCATCGTGCCCACATGCTCGCCGTGCCATTCGAGAACCTCGATATCCATATCGGGCGCCCAATCGTCTGCGACGAAAGGCGGTTCCTGCACAAGATCGTCAGCGAGCGCCGCGGCGGATTCTGCTATGAACTCAACGGAGCCTTCGCAGCTTTGCTGCGTGAGTTGGGGTACCAAGTCACACTGCTCTCCGCGCGAGTCACGCGCGCCGATGGAAGCGAGAGTCCGGAACTCGACCACCTGACGCTCCGCGTCGATCTTCCCGAGCCGCGTTCGGACACATCATGGCTGGCCGATGTCGGTTTTGGAGACAGCTTCATCGAGCCGTTGCTCTTGCTGCCCAACATCGAGCAGCGTCAGATCGGGCGCGTCTATCGGTTGATCGAAAGTGAAAATCGGTGGCACATGGAAGTGATGCTCGATGGCAACTGGAAAAGAAAATATTCGTTCGCTCTGCAGCCACGGCAACTTTCCGACTTCTCGGCCATGTGCCTCTATCACCAGACCTCGCCTGAATCATACTTTACGCGGCAGAAGATCTGTTCGCTGGCCACCTGCCACGGACGCCTCACGTTATCGGATTGGAATCTGATTGAGACGCACGGAGAACAACGGGAAGAACGTGAATTAGACGGAGAGGAACAATTTCGCGACGCGCTGCGGGAATTGTTCCATCTCAATCTGCCCAGCTAGCGGTCAGGCCCCTGTGCCAACTCAGCACTACGCGGAAAAGCGCGCCCGTCTCTCTCCCTGCAATCAGCTTTGTCCTTTTGTCGCTTCCGTCAGCGCGCGCCGCAAATCATCCGCTTGCGAAGGGCTGGATTTCATCCTTGTTAAACGGTCGAGTTGCTGGCGCGCCTGGGTTACCTGGCCGTTCTTCGCGTACGCCATCCCCAGATGGAAATTGTAGAGCGGGTTGTCGGGGTCTTTTTTTACCGCTTCCTGGAACAGGCCGATCGCCGACTGGTAAACATGTTTCTGGTAGAACGCCCAGCCGAGCGTGTCGGCGGAGTTCGCGTTATCGGGAAGCTGGCGGCGGGCAGTTTGTGCCATCGCGAAAGCAACATCCAGGTTGCCGCCCTGTTGCAGCATCACATACGCCATGTCGTTCGAAGCGATGGGATTGTCGGGCTGGGCGGCGAGCGCTTTCTCGTACATCTGCTTCGCGTGATCCCAATCCTCTTTGCTTTCGTAGATTCCGCCCGCCAGTAGATAAAGATGAACGTCTTTCGGATTGTTACGCGCGCCGTCAAGATAGGTCTGCAAAGCCGTGCTCTGGTCGCCGCGATCGCCCTGCACCAGGCCGAGATTGATCCATGCAGGGGCGTTGTTCTTATCCAATTCCACAGCTCGCTTGTATTCCGCTTCCGCGCCCGCCAGATCCTTCTTCTGCTCCTTCAGCAAGGTGCCGAGCAGAGTATGAAACCCGGAATTGTTGGGATAACGGGCGAGCTGGTCCTTGATGACCGCCAACGCCTTGTCCGGCTGCTTTTCTGCCACATCGATTCTGGCGACGCCGAACAATGCATCGACTGAGTTGGGGTCCTGATTGAGAGCCTGCTGGTACGCCTTCTGGGCGTCGGCTAAATTCCCCTGCGCCAGGCGCAGATCCGCAAGCTGCAGATAGGCATTGGGATTGTTTGGATCTTTCTCGATTGCCCGCTTGATGAAGTCCTCGGCGCTCGCATACTGCTTACGGCCGATGTCGGCGCGGGCGTGCAGCCAGTAGCCTTGGGGATCAGCCGGTTGCAGGGAGACAATCTGCTCCGCTTCCTGGGCCAGAAACGACCAGTCGTTGCGCTGGCTGGCGATACCGGCAAGCGCGCGATGCGCGTTCAATAAATCGGGAGCCAGGCGCACGGCATCGCGCCATTCCGCTTCCGCCCGCGTGTCATTGCCAATCTGATTGAATGCCAATCCAAGTTGGTAATGCGTGACCGCGCTGTCGGGATCATTCTTCAGCACGCCCTGCAAGGTATCAATCGCATCGCTTCCCTTGCCTTGATGAATCTGAATCTGACCCTTATAGATCTGGGCCTCGAGATCGCTGGGTTCGGACTTCAAAATTTCGTCGTTCAGCTGTTGGGCATCTTCCAGTTTGTCTTTCATGATCAGCAACTGGATGTAGTTCCTTCGCACGATCGGGTCTTTGCCGTGATCGCGATAGAGCGAAGCGTACTCGGCGAGGGCCTTGTCAATCTGGTTGGTCTGAATATAGAAATTGCCGAGCATGCAGTAGCCAACTGAATTGTCAGCAAAGTCCTTCTTCGACTGCCGAAGAAAATCTTCCGCCTCGGTCAGTTTGTTTTCGGCGAGAAACAAACCCTCCATGGACAGCCGGGGAGCCGGATCGTTCGGGGCGTTCTGGATTGCCCGCCGGAAAACCTGCTCGGCCTCCGGAAAACGTCCGCGCGTCTGAAGATAATTCCCCAACGCGACCAACGCGTCGACGGAATTCGGACCGAGGTCGACGGCTTTCTTCAGGTTCACTTCGGCTTCGTCCCACTGCTTGCCCTGCGCTTCGAGTACTCCGAGACTCAGGTAGGTTTCAGAACGTTTGGGATCGAGTTGCAACGCCTTGCGGAGGTCGGCCAGCGCGACCGCCGTGTTCTTTGTGCCCTCGTTGTCATACATCGCCAGGGCAATCCAGACCTCGGGATTGTTTGGCTGTCTTTGCTTTAGTACATCGAGCTGAGTCTTCGCTTCGTTGTAAACACCCAGACTGATCAGAAACTTGATATATTCCAGCCGGGCGGCGTCGTAATCAGGATTGATCTGGAGCGTGCTTTGAAACTCCTGTAAAGCACCCGGCCCCTGTCCCAGTTTTGCGGCCGTCTGCGCCATCCTGTAATGTGCTTCAGCAAAGCGTCCATCCACCTGGATCGCATTCTGGAATTGAATCGCGGCTTCCCGGTACTGACCTTTGTCGTAGTAACGCTGGCCGCTCTCCAGGTATTTCTGCTTGCGGACGTTCGGATCACGCGAGCATCCGGTCAGGAACGCACCCAGCACACACACCACGATGACCGCACCGCGAAACCATCCTTGTCCCGCTTCCCGCATCATTTGCTACCCTCACATAAGCTTCGTATTATCAGTGCCCTAAGAGACAAAGGTACTCCTCCGCCCGCAACCGCGAAAGTTACTGCCGTTATTATCGCAAACCACGGGAGCGAGGTAGAACTGTTACACCAGATTTCCAAAGATACGGCCGCCGGGCAGGCGCTTTGGTAATCTGCCCGCGCGCCCCGGCAAGTGTCATAGTTCTGATCGGCTATGACCCACTTCCCCCAATCCGACGCCACCCGGCGTGCGCCCAGAATACAACTCAATGGATCCGTTCCGGCTGCCGTTCATGCCGATGGCGGCCAGCGGGCGCGCGCAATCCTTCAATCGATTTCCATCACCGGCGGATTACTGCAGGTGCAACACGAGCTTTCGCCCGGCGATTTCGTGGAGATCGCCTTTCTAAGCCGTTCCGGCCCCATCCAGGGTATGGCAGAAATGCTCCCTCCCACGCGCAAGCTCAAAACCGCGTGCCTTCAGCCCTTCCGCTTTGTTGCCCTGGGAGACGAGGACCACCGTAAGCTGCGCATGGCGCTCGAGTCGGCTTTGGATCAGAATCTGCTCCACTCGGTCTCGAAGAAGACATCGGAATTCTGAGATCGCCGGAAGACAGACGACCTTTCAAGTCAAAGAGACATAGATTTCAAGGTTTCAAGATTCAAGATTCCAGGATCGCGAACGCCGCGGTTCAACATTGAAACCCTGAAACCTTGAAACTCTGAAACCTGCATTTCTGACCTCTAGCCTCTGCCCTCGCTATACTGGGTTCCGGTATGGCAACCGAAACCCTCACCCACTCGGCCGAGGAGACAATCGCTTACGGCCGCGAACTTGCCGCCGAGCTGGCTCCTCCACGGATTGTGCTCCTGCGCGGCGACCTGGGCGCCGGCAAGACCACGCTCGTTAAAGGCATTGCCGAAGGATTTCACGCCGCCCGCGCCGAAGATGTCACCAGCCCCACCTTCACCCTGATCCACGAATACCGTTCGCCGCGCGCAACTCTTTATCACATCGACCTCTATCGTATCGAAACGCAGCGCGAATTCGACACCCTCGGCCTCGATGACCTGCTCGCCCCGGACAGCATCTTACTGATAGAGTGGGGAGAGAAGTTCCCGCGTTTAGTGCGGGATCGCGACATCGAAATTACACTCGAAAGAGTGGCGGAAACAGAGCGCAGGATTCAGCGGATCGCTCGCTGACTGAGCGGTCGCTATTTGCGGTCGTGAGTGTGTATTTCTTTGTTTTCCGAATCGGAGCCAACCTTAATTGAAGCGCACGCATTTCCCACTTGCCTACATGCTGGCCTGCCCGGCCCTGATGTGTCTTGTGATGACCGTCTTCTGCCGGGCCCAGACCACGCCGGAATCCCAGAAGCCGCCCGCGGCCAGTGTTCCCCAGCAGGACAAACCCGCCGACCAATCGTCTGCCCAAGGTCATTCTCAGGATCAAAACAGCACGATCCAGGACGATACGCAAAAGAAGAACGACCGGATGTTTTACGTGATGCCGAACTACCTGACCGTAAATGGTGAGGTACCGCCGGTCTCCTGGAAACAGAAGTTCTCCATGGCGGCGAAGGGCTCCTTCGACCCGTATGAATTTACGATCATCGGTATTGTTGCCGGCATTCGCCAGGCGGAAAACTCCGATGACGAGTTTGGACAGGGAATGAAGGGATATGCGAAGCGGTATGGTGCGGCTTTTGCCGATCAGGTGGATGGCAACATCATGGTAGGCGGCGTTTATCCGACGATCCTGAAAATCGATCCTCGCTATTTTCGCTTGGGCAAGGGTCCGTTCGTGCACCGCTTTGGCTATGCCATCAGCCGCATTTTCGTCGCCCGCAAAGACTCCGGCGGCGAGATGTTCAACATTCCCGAGTTCGCCGGCAATGCGACGGCGATTGCTATTTCTAATGTCTATTATCCCGCGGACGATCGGACCGTTTACGGGAATCTCAACAACTGGGGAGTACAGATGGGTCTCGACGCCTTCGGGAATGAACTGAAGGAATTTTGGCCAGATGTTCACCACTACCTGCAGAGGAGACACGCTCAACACTTGCAGAAAAAAGCAAGCGAATGACCTTCCAATCCGAAGTTGGCAGCCCACAGCCCGGAGCCTGCATCCAAACTCGGGTGGGTACAATCAAAAACTAAACGGATAGGGTCCAAATAGGTAATTCGGACGGGGGGAAGATTTGAAAGCAATTCGCTCATTTTGTTTGGCGATGGCCTTGGCGGCGACGTTGGGAGCTTCACATGTTCAAGCGCAGGGATTAATGGTCGCGCGAGAACTAACCCAAGAAGCGCAAATGCGTTTTGGTCTAGACGATGCTTCGCTGCTTACTCAGGACCCTCCAAAGACTGACGCGACATCGGATGGCAAATCACTACCCGATGCCCCGTCATCCGTCGGCAGCCCCGTCAAACCGCCAGACTCCAATGAGGAGTACGGGAAACAACCCAAAAGAATTCTGTGGATCGTCCCAAACTACCGCGCGGTCAGCGCCAACACCCAGTTGCCCCCACTGAATTTCAAGCAGGAACTGTGGCTGGCGACCCAGGATACATTCGACTACTCCGATTTCATTTTCGTGGGAGCTCTGGCGGGAATCGATATGGCCGGCAAGTCGCAGCCATCCTTTGGGCAAGGCGCGGAGGGCTTCGGTAAGTACTACTGGCACGTCTTCGTCGACGGCGGTATAGAGAATTACATGACGGAAGCGATCGTCCCGGCAGTAACAAGAGAAGATCCTAGGTACTACACCATGGGCAAAGGCGGCTTCTTTAAGCGCACTGGTTACTCGGTAAGCCGGCTGTTTATCACCAGGACCAATAACGGTGGGAGCACCTTCAATCTATCGGAGGTGGTTGGCGCCGGAGCGGCTGCAGGGATCGGCAACGCGTATTACCCCCACGAGTACAACCCCTGGGTCAAGACGTATCAGCGATGGGGAACACAAGTGGGCTTGGACGGCGTGTTCAACGCACTAAAGGAATTCTGGCCCGACATCGACCACGCCATATTTCACGGAAAATACTAGTCCACTGCACAAACACAGGCCTGTTGAAGTTGGTGCCAGCGCAACACGGCAGCTATCGGAAACGCGTTATTTGCAACCGCGGGCATGACGAGGGCGCACTCCATTCCCGCATCATCGAGAACAGCATTGCCGCCGCAAACAACGCAAAGACAATCCGGCGAATCCGCATCTCTTCTATGATGCACGGCTTGCACGGGTCGCGCAACCGCATAGTAGCCTGCCCCAGAACGAGCTGTGGTAGCCCGGTTTGAACGCCTGGAACAGGTTCCAGTCAATCACATTCTGCATCTAACCAACTTGATGCCTCAAAACCTGCAAGCCGGCGCCGGAAAAGAAACCGTCCGAAAGGCCGCGGCCAGCGATCTCAAGATTGGCTTGATCTGTGCCGATCGCGACGGCAATCGCATCCGCATCGACCACATTGACCCGAGCACGGGCAGTCTTTCTTATCATTTTCTGAATGATGAACTGCGCGTGCAGGAAGGCATTCAGGAATCCTCCATTCAGAGTTTTCTGAACGAGGGCTGGTATGTCGGCGTCACCGCCCGACTATAGAAACCGCAAGTCACCTGTCACCCGCGCCCGCACTCAAAATCCCATGATGTTGTATCCGCAATCCACATAGATCGTCTCGCCCGTGATCCCGGAACTCGCATCGGAAGCGAGAAATACTCCCGCGCTGCCCACTTCGGCTATTTCGACATTCCGCTGCAACGGCGCCCGTTCGGCGTGGCCCTTCATCATGTCTCCCAGCCCCGAGATGCCGCGCGCAGCCAGCGTTTTGATCGGACCGGCGGAGATTGCATTAACCCGAATTTTTCTGCGGCCCAGGTCCGACGCAAGATAGCGCACCGTACATTCCAGCGCGGCCTTCGCCACGCCCATCACGTTGTAATTCGGAACAACCTTTTCCGCGCCATAGTACGTCATGGTCATCACGCTCCCACCGTCTTCCATGAGCGGCGAAGCGGCGCGGCAGATCGCAATCAGCGAATACACACTCACGTCATGCGCAACCCTGAATCCTTCGCGCGATGTGTTGACGAAATCTCCCTTGAGTTCCTCGGGCGGTGCATAGGCCACGCTGTGCACGATCACATGCAGCTTGCCATAGCGTTGCTTCAGCTTTTCAAAGAGGTCCGCAACTTCGGCGTCGTTCGAAACGTCGCACATAAAGCCTTCCGCCCCCGGCAGCGAAAGAATCAGGTCCCTCGCCTCCTGCTCCAGTCGCGCATTCTGGTACGTAATCGCCAGATTCGCACCCGCTGCGTGCAATCCCTGGGCAATTGCCCACGCGATCGATCGCTTGTTGGCCACCCCAAAAACGACCGCCGTCTTGCCTTTTAGATCATCAAACATTCAAAGAGGCTCCTAACCGAAAACTTAAAGCATACCAGCCCTCACACTCCAAAGGGGTCACGCAAGCATTTGCCTTTGGTCTCGCAGTGCCTCTGTGTCTCCGTGGTGAACCAGATTTTTGCCCTAATCCGCAGCCGTCGCCATCGCTTTCTCCGTCTTAACCGGCCAGCACGCGCTCCCAAACGCCACGGCATAGACCGCAGCGATCACGCCGAAGCCCGCCGCCAGGCTGATTCGTGACGCGACCGCCCCGACCACCAGACCGAGCACGACCTGCAAGAAGGTTCCAAAAAAATAGAACGTATTCTGTACCCGTCCCATGAATTGCTGCGGCACCTGTTCCATCAGGCTGGTGTTCATGGCGACTCCGCTGACGCCCCGCGCTGACCCCATCAGACCATACAGAATCACTGCGACTGCCAGCCACGGTGCGAATGGAGATATCGCCATCGCTACCGTGAGCAGCAGCATGGAGAGCGCAATCGACACGCCTGATCCCATGCGCGAAATCAGAAACGGAACATAGAGCGCGCTTAGAAACGCGCCCACTCCCCACCCCCCATTCAGCCAGCCGTATCCGGTCGCACCGGCGTGAAACACACGATCGCTCAGCGGAGCCGTCACCACCACTCCCGTCATCATGGCGCCCAGAAAAAGCGCCCAGCTCGTACCCAGAAAGACGACGCGCCGATGATCGCGCAAAAATACCAGGCCTTCGCCCATCTCGCGCAGAAACTTTGCAACGGCTGTCTCGGCAGCCTCCAGATCGTGCTTCAGCTCGACCGCGCGCGGTACGACGTGCCTCCCCTTCCGCACCGCAAAATAGCAGAGAAATGAAACCACGTATGTGCTCACATCGATCAGCAGCACTCCGCCAAGACCGATGTGTTCGTAGACAAAGCCCACAACCGCGCCTGCAATCATCCACCCACCCTGCACGCCGGCCAGCAGCAAGGTGTTCGACTGCACGAACTCGCCTTGGGGCGTGAGTTCCTGGATCAGCGCGGTAATGGTCGGCCAGAACATCCAGAAGCCCGCCGCCACCAGCGTGTTCATCAGATAAAGTTGCCACACCTGCACGCGGCCTATGAAGGCGAGCGTCATAACCACCGCGATCACGATCGCGCGGGCAGCGTCGAGCATCATCACCAGCCGGCGCCTGTCTTCCCGATCAATGATCACGCCCGTAAATGGCAACATCAGCATCGCGGGAATTGTCTGCAGGACGGCGAGCGTCCCGAGCGCCATCTCAGAATGTGTTTTCTGCAGAATCGTCCAAGCCACGGCCGCCGAATTCATCCCGCTGCCCAGCATGGAGATCACATTCGCCGCAAACACGTACCGCAACGAACGTTCTTGCGGAATCAGACGCATGTTTCAATCTAGCATGCTGGATTTTGCGGCCTTCGATTCTGGGCTTCCGCATCAGTCCTGATCTCTCTGGTCTCCGGCCTTTGGGCTCCCGGATTGCGTTAGACATATCAGATCTCAAAGCTGCGGGCAATCGCACGCTCGACAGCCGCGAAGCGGCGCTAGAACGCAGCCCACTGCCTGCACTGAACCTGCCGAATGGACCGCGTAAGCCGCTTCTCTTCAACAAGGGCTTCAGCCCCGGTGGTCGTTCTTTGCACCCAAATCCATTTTTTCCGCAGCCTGGCAAGCCGTGGGTAGCACTTAGCAAAACCCACAGCCCCAGCGGGGCGAAAGAAGGTTCTTACTGGGATTATGTTATTAAGGCCAGGCTGCTTTCCGCTGCGCTGTTCGGTCAGCGCGCGGAATGCTTTTGCATTGCTAAAATGATTTGTACAAGGCCAACCGCCAATTTCGCTTCCCTCTGACTTCTCTTTGCGCTAATTGGTCGCCTGAATCGAGGTGTACATGTGCAGAAACATCAAAACTCTCTTCAACTTCGATCCGCCCGTCACTGAGGATGAAGTGCGGGCCGCCTCGCTGCAATTCGTGAGAAAAATCAGCGGCTTTACCAACCCGTCGAAAGCAAACGAAGAAGCATTCCAGGCTGCGGTCGATGACGTCGCCGCCATCTCGATGCGTCTGCTGCGCTCGCTCGAAACCACCGCACCGCCCAAAAACCGCGAGGAAGAAGCCGCCAAAGCCAAGGCCCGCGCCGCCGAAAGATTCGGCGCCTAGCAGGCTGCGGAAAAACTCAATTTTGTGTTTGATTTTGGGTGGCGCAGCGGTTCACCGCTGCGATAACCGCTTTGTTTTGAATGCGGCTTCAGCCGCTGAGGTGACGATTCTCGATCGAAAGAGACTTTTTCCGCAGCCTCCTAGAGGACCGTAAGTCTGGTAAGCCAGGCGCAGACACGCGCTGAAATCCACCTTTCGGCACCAAAACGCTAACTCCTTATTTCAGAATATTTTAGAAAATAAGCCCTTATTATTCAAAGATTTGGAAGGCATCAGGAGAAAAACAATAAGTCCTTATTATTCAAACACATAAAAAATCGAATAAAGTCCTTATTCCTCAAAGATTTAGCGAGAACAGCCTGCTAAGCCTCTGATTCCAAAAGATCGAAGAAAGGGGGTTTGTATAACTATTTGATGAACAGCGAGCAGTGAAAACCATCCCGCGAAATGACCGATTGTCACCGAACGACAAGTATCCGCGATCAAGATGAAGAGCCAAGAGCCAGAACCCAGCAAGTGCCTCTAGTCCTTCAGCAACTGCCGTGCAATCACCAGCCGTTGGATCTCGCTGGTCCCTTCGCCGATCGTGCAGAGTTTCACGTCGCGATAGAACTTCTCCGCCGGATAGTCCTTGATAAACCCGTAACCGCCATGAATCTGCACGCCTTCATTCGCGCACTTCACCGCGACTTCGCTGGCATAAAGCTTGGCCATCGAGGATTCCAGCGTCGTCTTCATTCCGGCGTCTTTCATGGCAGCCGCGCGCAGCGTTAGCAGTTTTGCCGCTTCGATTTCGGTGGCCATGTCAGCGAGTTTCCACTGGATTGCCTGGAATTCGCTGATCGCTTTGCCAAACTGGTGACGCTCTTTGGAATACTTGAGCGCCGCTTCATAGGCTCCTTCGGCCATCCCAAGCGAAAGAGCCGCGATCGAGATGCGTCCGCCATCGAGGATGCGCATGGCGTCAACAAAGCCATTTCCTTCCCCGCCAAGCAAGTTTTCGCTGGGGACGAAGCAATCCTCGAAGATCAGTTCAGCCGTGTCGCTGGCGCGCAAGCCGAGCTTGTTTTCTTTTTTCCCGGCGCGGAAGCCTTTGGCATCCTTCTCGACGATGAACGCAGATAGACCATGCGTGTGCGCAGCGCGATCCGTAATGGCAAGCACGACCGAGACATCGGCATAGTGTCCATTGGTGATGAAAGTCTTGGTGCCGTTAAGGACCCATCCGCCCTTGGCGCGAGTCGCGGTCATGCGCGCGCTGCCTGCGTCCGATCCCGAAGAAGGCTCGGTCAATCCCCACGCGCCGATGAACTCGCCGGTGGCCAGCTTCGAAACATACTTCTTCTTCTGCGCTTCGCTGCCCGCTAGAAAAATGTGATTCGAGCACAGAGACGTATGAGCAGCCACGATAATGCCCACCGATCCATCAGCGCGCGAGAGTTCCTCGATCGCAGTGACGTATTCGACGTAGCCCATGCCCGAGCCGCCGTATTCGGGCGGAAAGATCGCGCCCATGAGGCCAAGTTTGCCGAGTTCCTTGATGGTGGCCAGAGGAAACTCGGCGGCCTCATCCCACTTCATTACGTTGGGAGCAATCTCGCGGGTGGCGAATTCGCGGACGCTTTTCTTGAGGTGCAGCTGCTCTTCGTTAAGTTGGAAATCCAAAAATCCTCCGGAACATCTAGACCCTTACTTCCTATCGCGCGCGCTCAAGGTCGTGCAGGATGGCAGTCAGAAATCGAGTGAATGCCGCGGGCGGGAACGGCGCACAAACTGGCGCCCACCCTGCCATTTAAGCACGACCAATGAGAATCAACGAAATGCGCTTACCGACCGGTTGGTGAAGCAAAAAACGACACGGACGCGTTTAATCAGACACGAGCAGAACAGTTCGTGAAAGAGAACGGAAGTAATCGCGCAATCGCGGAGCTGAAGCGCAGCGATGCCTCGTACCAACCCAGCACACGCCAAACGCAGCGACCCGCCGGATACAAACTCACATTCTCTTCACGCTAGGCATGTTTTTTCGGGGCAGTCCCCAGGACGCGGCGCGCCAGCCAGAGTGGGGCGACAAAGACGTGGATGGGATTGGTCAGGAACGCAGGTTTGTTGCCTTCGATCAGATGGCCTAACCAGGCCAGCGCAAAGGCGGTCGGGATGAGCAGCAATGCAATGATCCAGTGCCACCACACAACAATCACCGAAGAGAACCCGACCGGGATGGCAATCATGTGCAGGGCGCGGTTGACGGGATGATTATGCGCTCCGTCGTAGTGCGAATAGAGTCCCATGCTTTCACCCCCACGGTGAAAAGGTCTGATGAGGCAGCATTATATCCCGGCTCAACCGCAAGAATGCTGAGAGACTGTTTTGAGGTGTTTGTGAAACGCGCTTGCCCCGGACGAATCGGGAAAGCTGTGTTCCAGCGGCGTATCAGGCGCATTTGCGTTCGAGCGTACTCTCCGCCTAGGGGCGGTAACCACGACCTGAGGTCGTCTGGCGGACCAAGAAAAAAGCCGGAGCTATGACGACTCCGGCTGTCCAGTTGGTGTGTGCCCGGATAAAAATCGAAGCAGAACTTCGGCCCGGAACGCGACCGATGTTTATGCAATCAGCGCGGGAGAGCGAGCATCTGGCTCGCACAGCCGAGCTGCCAAATTCGAATCACGCGGTGCGCCGAGGACGCACAGTCAAATCCCGAACCTGCGCCAAAATGCTCGACATTTGCATGCCGTTCAATTGGGACAGATAGGGGTAGACTTCCGCGACAAACTGATCTTCCATCAGCTCGCGCACTTCTTCCTGCCGGCTCCGTTCGCCACCGGAGAGAAGACTGGGAACGCTCACTTCGAGGGCGCGAGCAAGACGCTCGAGCGAAGAGAGGGTCGGCGTCGCCTTCTCGTTTTCGATTTTCGAGACATAGGTGCGCGGCACGGACATGCGCAAGGCCAATTGACGCTGGCTCATGCCATTGCGCAAGCGGAGCGAACGAATGGACTGCGCCAGATGAAGATGACCGCGACCGTTGGAGTTAATCGGAACCGGAGGCTTTTCGGGCTCCGGCGTCATGGCAGCGAGCTCGGCCTCGTCCTCATCCAATGAAAGATGACAACGACGGCAAAGGCTATTGTTTGTGCGGAATTGCACTAACAGACAGTGGTCGCACCGTACAACTTCCCGTGAATCCACGGGGGCAAGTGTGGTAGCCATCAGGGTTTGGGAGTGCCAGAGCAGGGGCTACTCTCAAAGCCAACTGATGTGTAATCTGCTGGATAGAGCCTGTGGAAGTCAAGAAAAAAGAAGGGATCAACGGACAATTCGCCGGGTGTAGCCGGAATTGAACGGCAAAAACCAGGGAAAATGGGGACAAAAACATGAATCAGCGCGAAGCCGCGTGGTGTTTACTAATTGGGTTCACCGAGTCGGAGAGCCTGCGGAAACATGCGCTTGCGGTTGAAGCATGCATGCGAGCATACGCCCGTAAAAGCGAAGCCGACGAAGAATTGTGGGGCCTCGTCGGACTACTGCATGATTTTGACTACGAAAAATATCCGAGTGCCGAAGAACATCCCTACAAGGGAAACGAAATTCTGAAAGAAAGAGGCTACTCCGAGGAAATCCGGCGCGCCATCATGTCGCACGCAGAATATACGGGGGTGGAGCGCATCACGCCGATGGAGAAGACGCTGTTCGCCTGTGACGAGCTGGCAGGATTTATTACCGCCTGTGCGTTGGTCAAACCGGGAAAGTCTCTGGCCGAGGTTGAAGCAAAGTCTGTGCGAAAGAAAATGAAGGATAAAGCATTCGCACGCAGCGTCCATCGCGATGACATCACGCACGGCGCCGCTGATCTCGGTCTGGATCTGGAAGAACACATGGCATTCTGCATCGAGGCCATGAAGGGGATTGCGCGCGAGCTGGGACTGGATGGATCGGCGGTTGGGAATGTCTGAAGCGAAGAATAAGAAATTAGAAGTCAGATTGAAGAAGTAAAAACCTCCGTCACGCGATTCGGTAACGGAGGTCGGACGGGGGAGGGACAACTTGAGCGACGTCGCGGCTTGCTCGTCACTTCTTTGTTTTGGAATTTCCGCCAATCAGGCCAAAAATCTCCAGCACTTTGTTGCTCGCAACAAAGACCTCGCCGTTGGCAACGACCGGAACCAGGTTCGCATTGCCTCCCAGGTTCGGCCAGAAACCGGCACGGGACTGAAACAGTTTTTTCATCGTGGTTTTGCCAGCTTCCGGATTGAAAGCGTAGAGTGAGATCGGATCCTTGCCGCTCTGGACAGGACGCGAGAGGGCCCAGATGATGGGGTTGCTGGTTCCGTTGGATGAGACGCTCGTGAACAGTCCTGGATCTTGCGAACTGCCAATATAGGCAGACCCTTTCAAGAACGTAAGCGCGGGTTTCGGAGACGTCTGGACCCGCCAGAGACCGAGCGTATTGCCACCGCTGCTGACGACCCGGCCCGTTCCGCTCGGATCCAGGAAGTACGACTGACCGCACCAGCAGCCGCCAATCGAGTAGGTACCCAGCACATTGTTCGCAGTTGGCGAGTAGCCACCGAGATTGTCTTCGTTCATGAAATACATATTGCCGTCCTTACCGGCGGCAACCGCAAGATGAGGAGTCGATCCCGGTTGATCGGGAAGCACCAATACGCCTCCGGAGCCGAAGTCGACGTCGCCCTGATCGAGCGAGACCTGATTGTCCGGCGTGAACAGGTCGATGACAGTAGTCAATGTGGCTGAGACTTCTACCACGCTTTCCTGGATGTTCGTGACGCCGTCGTAACTGTTCGCATCCGAGTTGCCGGTCACGAAGAGGATGTTGCCTGAGTCGTCAGCGGCCAATCCATATCCCGACATCCAGATCGACGAAAGAAAGAAGCTGTCGGCATCGGTGGGCTGCAGGTCGTTCAGCTGGTTTGAGGGAAACGGCGCCAGAGTGCCCGCCGTCCAACCGAGCAGCCAGCCGCGGGAGAGGTTGGCACCGAGATCGCAAAAGCTGCCGAACCCAGCATAAACACTGCCGTTGGCGAGCAACAATCCCGGACGTTGACGCTGGTAGGTCGCGTTGAAGTTGAAAGTCGTTCCGTTGGTTAGGGTGTGCGAAGCGCTGACGAGCTGCGGCGCGACTTTATCGGTCAGGCTTCCGAGATCCAGCGCGTGCAGGTTGTAATTCTGGGCTTTTCCATTTTGCGTGTAAACCATCACATACAGCGTGTTGCTGCTGGGGTCGATGACGGGCGTCGAATTGATGCCCACATTGGGCCCGTTGTTGTTGCAGCCTAATGGGTACTTCACGGGAGTGCCAAAATTTGGATTCAGGAGGACAGTTCCCGTGTGCGCGTCGATGGCAAACACCGTGTTACCCTCGGTAGCGACATAAACAACGTCGTGGGTTGTGCCCTGGTATTGCCCAGCGGTGATAACGACACTTGGGACGACCAGTGGTTGCGCGTCGACCTGGTCATCGAGAGCCACGGTCTTCAGCAAGCCGAAGGAGCCTTTTTTCACGTTGGCAGGAGTCAGCGACGATTCATTGGGATTCCATCCGGTGCGGTAAGTGTCGTAGTGATACGTAGTAACTGCGGTCTGGCCGGCTGCCAGAAGTGCGGTTGCGCTGACAAAAATCAGGATGGCTAGCGCGGAAACGATCGAGACATTCCTCGTCTTGGGGTTGCAGGGTCCAAGCATATTTTATCCTCTGTTTTTCGTAGTTCGGCTCACGGCTCTGCCGCGCGGAATCGGAATTCCGCAGCTTGACTTCAATGGATCTTCGGAAACGACAGGCAAAAAACTTCGGTGTGCCTCGGGGGAAAGGACACAAGAGCGGGTCGAGTGTAAAGCATCCGGACTGGTCTGTAAAGATCGAATTCAGTTTTGCAAGGTCGCAGAAAATTGCAACTATCGAACGAAACACCGCACCAGTCGGGCACTTCTGCTCGATGGCGATGCGAGGTCAAGTTCGTGCCAACAGCGCGTCGGCGGTTTAGTCGTGCCTTATTGGAGGACCGCCGACAGTTTTCCGCTGGCAATAAGCTCGGAAATGCGAGCGAAATCCTGATACATGACGCGGTCCCGCTGCATGGTCGCGCAGACTTCCCGGATGGCGGCATGGGCTCGCTGCAATGGCTTTGACGGCTTGAGGGGAGCGAGGAAGTCGAACGCCTGAGCGGCAGCCATCGCTTCAATCGCGAGAGTATTGCGGGTATTTTCGACGACTCTCTTGAGCTTGTTAGCGGCGGTCATGCCCATGGAAACAAAATCCTCTTTATTGCCCGAAGTAGTGATGGAATCGACCGACGCGGGGTGCGCGAAGACTTTGTTTTCACTAACCAGAGCAGCAGCCGTGACCTGCGGCATCATGAACCCGGAATTAAGACCTGCTCCGGGCGCAAGAAAAGGCGGCAACCCTTCGCTAAGCGCTGGATTTACGAGCCGCTCCAGGCGCCGCTCGCTGATGCCCGCCAGAGCGCTCAAAGCGATCGCGAGAAAGTCGAGAGCGAAGGCAATGGGTTGGCCGTGAAAATTTCCGCCCGAAAGAACATCTCCTGCACCATCAGCGACCTTGGGATTTTTCACAAAGACCAGTGGATTGTCGACCGCGGAGTTCATCTCGGTCTCAAAGACGCGGCGGCAATGCGCAAGCGTATCGCGGACTGCCCCATGCACCTGCGGTATGCAGCGCAGGGAATAGGCGTCCTGCACGCGGCCGCAATCGCGATGCGAATCTCGGATTTCGCTGTCTTCGAGCAGGCGGCGCAAGTTAGCGGCCGTCTTGATTTGTCCCGCGTGGGGACGCACTCTCTGGATGCGCTCGTCGAAAGCGACGTTAGTTCCCATAAGGGCGTCGCAGGACATAGCGCCGATGACATCGGCAGAATCGATGAGAGTTTCGCCTGCAAGCTGCATCAGGGTGCCAATGCCGAGCATCGCCTGTGTGCCATTGATGAGCGAAACAGCTTCTTTTGCTTCGAGGACGACAGGCTTGATTTGCGCTCGCTTCAGCGCTTCCGCGCCTGAGATACGGCTGCCTTTATCGTCGAAGCATTCGCCTTCGCCGATCAGCGCCAGCGCAAGGTGGGCGAGCGGAGCAAGGTCGCCGCTGGCTCCAACGCTTCCCTGCGACGGGACGACCGGAGTCACGCCGCGATTCAGCATCTCGCAAATGGTGTCGATCGTGATGGCACGCACGCCGGAATTGCCCTTGGAGAGTGAATTGGCACGAAGCAGCATCATGGCGCGCGTGTCAGGAACTGCCAAAGGCTCGCCGACACCGACGGCGTGGGAACGGATCAGGTTCACCTGCAATTCGCGAATCTGGTCGCCCGCGATGCGCACATCACTCAGTTTGCCGACGCCAGTCGTAATTGCATAGGAGAGCTGATTATTAGCGACCAGAGTGTCGACGACGGCGCGAGCGCGATGGACGGCTTCGCGCGCGTCGGGAGCGAGCAGCACCGGCCTTTTTTCGGCGGCAACTTCTCGCGCGGCTTCGAGAGTCAGATCGTTTCCGTTTATGTGTAGAGCTTGCAAGGCGGTTCTCGGTTACTAGTCTTTTGTCGTTCGTCGGTCGCTCTTCGCTATCGCAAATCCGCAGGAAAAGCTTTTTTACAAGATTGGCTCTGAAATTTGAGCTCCCACTGCGGCCCGGAAAATCTTCATATATTTTTCGGGCAATTTTGTCGGCCTCATCTGAGCGTTGGCTACGATATGAGTCGTTTCGCCTTCGGCGAGCAGTTGCCCATTTTCCGCACGCAATAATTCATAGCCGAAATGGATCACTCTCTCACGAACATGCTTCAAGCATGTGCGGACGACAACCTCGTCATCATAATGCACAGGAGCCCTGTAGCGGCATCGGGCATCGGCGACGGCGATGAAGCAATGGTCCTGCGTTTCCATCTCTTTATAGCTGAAGCCTAGCTGACGCAACAGTTCCACGCGGCCCACTTCAAACCAGATGAAATGGTTCGCGTGGTAGACGACGCCCATCTGATCGGTCTCTGCGTACCGGACACGGATACGGGTCTCGTTCACGGTTACGTTTGGGTTTGTGGAGACCAATGCTGCCTTCCGGCTCATCGCCCCGACCATTTCGGTTTGCGTTTTTCCAGGAATGAGGCGACCCCCTCGCGAAAATCGGCGGTCGAGCGGATGGCTGCGTTCTCCCGGACGGCGGCTTCGATCTGAAGATCAAGCTCGGCGCGCGCGTGATCGGTCAGCAGTCGTTTGGTATACGTAAGCGACGTAGGACTATTTTCCATCACTTGTTGGGCGAGTTCACGGGCACGATCCATGAGCCTTTCTTGGGGAACAATCTGGGTGAGCAGGCCGATGCGGAAAGCTTCTTCAGCGTCGAAAATGCGTCCGGTGAGAAGCAGGTCGCGGGCAATTTTTTCGCCGGCCTGACGCAGCAAAAAGGTCGAAACAATGGCGGGCACGAAACCGATCCGGACTTCGGTGTAGCCGAACTTGGCTTCCGGCGCGGCGAGCGTGAAATCACACAGGAGGGCGAGCCCAGTACCTCCGGCAACCGCGGCTCCATTAACAGCCGCGATGGTCGGTTTGGGGAATTCGTAGAGTGACCGAAACAGATTGACCATGGTGCGCGTGTCTTCGAGGCTCTGCTCAGGAGTCCGACCGATCAAAGACTTCAGATCGTCGAGATCCATTCCGGAGCAGAAGGCCTTCCCTGCCCCGGTAAGGATCAGCACGCGAGCCGGTGACGTTTTCACCTCGTCGAGCGCTCTCAGCAACTCGGCGATCAGATCGTAGCTGATGGCGTTTCGCTTGTCGGGACGGTTGAGGGTAATGGTGGCGATGCCAGCGTCATACGCGAGTTGAAGTGCGGAGTAGTTCATTCGTATAAAAGCGATATCACTTTCCTGCATTTTCCCGGCACTGTCAACCTGTGCTTCGCCAGGATGAGAAACTTACAGACGGTTGGGTCTAACTTCTCCCACTCCTTCGTCTTTCGCGGCGCGAAAGAGTGGGAGAAGCGATCAACAAGCAGTGTATGGCACGTAATTGCTCCAGATGCCGTCCACAAAAACACCGATCGTGGATCCACAAATCGCTTGATTCGCCGTGGCTTCGATCTGGTTGTTGTAGGGCGATGGATTAGTGAGCCAGTCGGGATTCCAACTGTTGATGGTGGCAGTCCCAACGCCGCAATCGCCACAGGTGATCACATAGCCATTGTCAGTCACGGGACCGAAGTAGCTGCCATTAATGGTGAACTGCGTTCCAGGCGCTACTTTACAAAGGTTCGGGCTTTGATTGGGAACGTACGTGCAATTGCCGACCACGATGCTGGTAATCACCGGGCCAAGTGGGTTATAGGGGATGGCGTTGCTGAGCGCGCCACCGATGGTTTCCAGGTAAAGGCTGGCATTTGGAGTCACGCTATTGACGACCACGGTCACCCGGTTCTGAGCCCAGCTTATGACCGTCGCGGCCGGGCAGTCGCAGAGGATTACTCCGCCAGCCGTTTTCCCAAAGTTGCTGCCGTTGATATTGATCGTCATGCCCGGTCCGATGTTGCACGGCTTGCTGCCAGCTTTGTAAAAACATTGTGTGTTCTTGACGCCGATGGTTGTGATGGTGGGAGCTTGAGCGAAGGCCAGAGCGGCTGGCCACACTGCGGCGAGGACTACGAGCGCGAACATGCGAAGTGATTTCATGCGTTCCTCCTGAGATCGTGGATGAAAGCGCGCGGCCGGGAGCGACAGGTGAGCACGGCGCGATTGGCGTCGTCCAACGGGTTCGCTACCTGCGGTCGCGTAAATGATACTCCTCGGAGCACAGAAACTTGCGGTGATTGTGTCAACCGGAGCGCAAATACCTACTTCATGTCCGAAGACGAAAGACGGTATCTGGCGGCGATTTCGGCGGATGCCTTAAGGAGCGCGTCGAGAGACTTGAGCACTGGAAGCGTGACGCCGCGGCCTCGCAAGGCTTCGATTTCCTTCTCAGTCGCAATGTTGCCGACGAGATCGTCCTGCGCGAAAGGGCATCCACCAAGACCGCCGAGAGCGGAGTCGAAACGGCGGCAGCCCGCTTCGTAGGCGGCCAGAATCTTGGCTACGGCTTCATCAGGGCGGCTGTGCAGGTGAACGCCGATTTCCAGGTAGTCATATTTGCCCAACACAGCGGTAACCACTTCGTGAATTCTTTCCGGCGACGCGAGGCCAACAGTATCGGCAAGGGAGATAGTGTGGATGTCCTGAACTTCAAGCAGGCCTACAGCCTCGACAACTTCTTCGGGATTCCACGGATCGCCGTAGGGATTGCCGAAGGCCATGGAAATGTAGACAACCGTATCCATACCAGCTTCGCCGGCCGCCTTCTCGATCTTCTCCAGTTCCTCAATGGCGTCTTCAACGGTCTGGCGCTGGTTATTTTGCAGAAAGGTCGGTGAAATCGAATAAGGGAACCCGAGCGTGCTTACGGCTTCGGTCTTGATCGCGCGCTTCGCGCCTTTCTCGTTGACCACGATGCCGATGATTTCGACGTCGTCCGGCGGATCGAGTTCCTTGAGAACCTCCTCTGAGTCCGCCATCTGGGGGACGGCGTTGGGAGAGACGAAGCTGACAGCGTCAATGTGCTTGAATCCGGCGCTGACTAAAGCCTGGAGAAAGCTGACCTTTAGTTCAGTCGGAATCTGGCCCTTAAGGCCTTGCCAGGCATCGCGCGGGCATTCGATGAGTTTGAGGCTTTCGGGCATTCGTCAGCGGCTATGTTTGCAACACTCCCACCTTAAACTCCGGCACATCCGGGTTCAGCGATGCTGCTTCTAAAGCCTGAGTGATCGCTGGGCGCGTTTCCATCGGGTCGATGATTCGGTCGATCCACAAACGAGCGGCGCCGTAACGGGGATCGGTCTGCTCTTCGTAGGTCTTTTTCACGGAATCGAACAATTCTTTTCTTTCTTCTTCGCTAAGCTTCTTGCCGCTGCGTTCCAGTTGCTTCACCTTGATTTCCACCAGCGTGCCGGCGGCGGCGTCTCCGCTCATAACCGCGTATTTCGCAGTGGGCCATGCGAAGACGAAGCGCGGATCGAAGGCCTTGCCGCACATGGCGTAGTGTCCGGCGCCGAAAGAACCGCCGACGATCACCGTAATTTTGGGCACGACAGAATTCGAGACGGCGTTCACCATCTTCGCTCCAGCTTTGATGATGCCGCTCCACTCAGCGTCGCGTCCGACCATAAAACCGTTGACATCGTGGAAAAAAACGAGCGGGACGAGATTCTGGTTGCAGTCCATGATGAAACGCGCGGCCTTTTCGGCGGACTCGGTGTAGATGACGCCCCCGAATTCGACGCGCTTGTGCCCTTCATGATCCGTCTGATGGGCGTGGAGTTTCTGGTTGGCGACGATGCCAACCGCGAAGCCGCCGATGCGTGCGTAGCCGCAGATCAGTGTCTTGCCGTATTCGGGCTTGTACTCGTCGAAACGGCTTTCGTCGACAATGCGCGCGAGAATCTCTTTCATGTCGTAGGGTCGCGCGGGTGAGGAATCATAGACTCCATAAATTTCTTCGGCGGCGTGCGCGGGAGCGACGGGTTGTTTGCGGTCCCACAAAGACTGCCGACGATATCCCCATTTTTCGACCAGCGACCGGATGCGGTCCAGGCAAGCCTCATCATTGGGTTCGCGGAAATCGACCGTGCCACTGATGGCAGAGTGCATGGCCGCTCCGCCCAAATCTTCGGCAGAAACCTTTTGTCCAATAGCCGCTTGAACGAGTGCAGGCCCGGCGAGGAAGAGCCCACTGCCATCAGTCATCAAGACGTGATCACACATGACGGGCAAGTATCCACCGCCTGCCACGCACATGCCCATGATGGCCGCGATCTGCGGGATGCCCATAGCCGACATGACAGCGTTATTGCGGAAGACGCGGCCGAAATCGTCGGTGTCGGGGAAAACATCTTCCTGCAACGGCAGGAAAACACCGGCGGAATCGACGAGGTAGATCGTCGGGATGCGATTTTCGGTGGCGATGTTTTGCGCCCGGATGACTTTCTTCGTCGTCATGGGGAAAAACGCGCCCGCCTTCACGGTAGCATCGTTTACGATCAGCATGACCAGACGGCTGTGAATACGAGCCAGTCCGGTGACGACGCCCGCGGAAGCAGCGCCTCCCCATTCCTCATACATTCTGTGCGCGGTATAGAGGCCGAGTTCAAAGAAGGAACCGGGATCGGCGAGCAGCTTAATGCGTTCGCGCGCGGTGAGCCGCGATTTGGCGTGCTGGTTTTCGATCGCTTTGGCGCCGCCGCCTTCGCGGATCTTTTCCTCTTCGTTGCGAATCTGGGCGACCAGATCCGCAAGGGCGCGCATGTTTGATTCGAAGCGAAGCGAGGCAGGATCAACTTTCGTGGAGAGCACGTTGTTGATGGCGATGGCCGTGGATTCTGTGCGTTCAGACATAAGAGCTGAGGACTAATTTTCTAATATACCAGCGCGCAGTGGGCGACGGCGGTTGGGCAACTCTAAAGGGCGACATCTCCAGTATGGCGTGCTGGTAGACTCGGCAACGGAGTTTGACACGAAAGGTCGACGGCATGCCTCGATGGCTGGAACTGCGGTCGGATGTGCAAATCGCCGGGGCGATAACAGCGCTGCTCCGCGTCGTCTATTCAGCCAATGCGGCGGCTGGAGCCTTGTTGCTGCATCCGCAGGCAAACCTAATTCGAGGCAACGCGTTCACTGAGAACTTATCTTCGGCTGGCGGCTGGCATTATGCGCTGCTGGGGATTTGGGAACGTTTCGATACGCTCTGGTACTTGCACATCGCTGAGCGAGGATACGATCGTCCGGCTGCGGTGGTTTTCTATCCTCTTTATCCTGCGCTGATTCGAGGGCTGGGTTGGATCGTGGAACCAATTGCTGGAGCGCTGCTGATTTCGACGGTGGCGGCTTTTTTTTATTCTTACGGACTGCTGCGGCTGGCCCGAAGCGAATTTCCGAACGCGCAACCGATGAGAACGGCTTGTCTCGCGGCCGTTTGGCCAGCCAGCTTCTTTCTTTTTGCGGGATACACCGAGGCCCTCGCGATGGCCCTGATTGTCTGGTGCATTCTCTGGGCGCGACGCGAACATTGGCTGGCGGCAACTGCTTGCGCCTTTGCCGCCGGCCTTACGCGATCCGCAGGGACTTTATTGATTATTCCGCTGTTGGTGATGGCGTTGCGGGCACGGAGTGGACAGAAAAGTAATGCTCGAGGGTGGGTCCTGGCAGCGCCTCTCGGCACGCTGAGCTATTGGTTGTGGCTGCGCCGGACGGGGCGATTGGGCGTGGCGGCGGCCTATCGCACATATTGGAATACCGACGTGGCGGCTCCATGGATCACTTTATGGCGAGCCGTTCGGTCGCTGGCGGAGCGGTTCGAGCCACTTGTGCTTATGAGTCTCGGCGCTCTGGTGTTGGTTTTCGTCGCGGGCATCATTGCCCGCCGGCGAGCCGAGGACAGGTGGTTCTCGGCGGCGGTCATTGTGCTTCTCCTGTTGCGGATGTGCTCGCCACCCTTATTTGGCTCGCCTCGATATCTGTTACCGGTTTATCCAGCTTATCTGACGATGGGTGATTGGGTTAAGAAGATGAATTCCGCTCGCTTCGTATTCTTATGCGCCGCTCTGCTTGCCTGCAACCTGGGATGGATGTGGGCCTTTCTCAACTGGTCGCTGGTGTTGTAAGACACGGCATTATCAGGTTCTCAAGCACCGCTTACAAGGAGCTAAAAGCGGCGTTTTTATTACTCGCATCTTACCTCCGTAGTAAATGCAAATACTTCTTAGCCTCTAAAACGGGATCCTCGGCGATTGCATCAACTAATCCGATTTCGAGAGCATGCGCCGCAGAGATTCTTTCAGCAGCCAGCAAAAGTTCCAGCGTTCTTGCTTTGCCGATGAGGCGAGGAAGCCGTTGCGTTCCTCCCCAGCCGGTGATCAAGCCGAGGGCTGCACCGCGGTGACCGAAAACCGCGCGGGGCGCAGCAATTCGGCGATGGCAAGCCAATGCAAGATCGAGCCCTCCGCCCATGCAATGGCCGCCGATGGCGGCAATTACCGGTGCAGGAAACGTTGCGACCGCGTGCATCAGAGCTTGACCGACAGCGGAAAATGCATAGGCTTCAGGTCCCGTCAAAGCGGTGATTTCATTCAGGTCGGCGCCAACGGAAAAATTGTCTTTGGCGGAAATTATGAGGGGCGACATCTTGCCCGGCGAAGCACTTATCTTATACAGCTCTTCAGTTAGGGCAATTACTTTTCGTCGAGTAAGACGGTTCATACCGTCTTGAGCAAGAAGGGTAAGGAGGAAAACACTGCCGTCGTGGGCCAGCGTGAATTCAAGTTGGTCAGAGAGCGGCACGCTGTATGTTGGTCTTAACTAAACCGCGGGGACGCCGTGCGGTTTGACGTGCTGACGAATAAATTTCACGATGTCGTCCATCGGGGTTCCGGGTTGGAAGATGCCGGCGACGCCGATTTTTTTCAGGCCGTCGATATCCTGGTCGGGAATAATGCCGCCGACAAGAACGAGCACGTCAGACATTTTGTTCTGCTTGAGCAAGTCCATGACTCGGGGAACGATCGCGTTGTGCGCACCGGAGAGAATCGAGAGTCCGATCACCTGGACATCTTCTTGCAAAGCGGCATTGACCACCATTTCGGGGGTCTGGCGCAGTCCGGTGTAGATCACTTCCATGCCGGCGTCACGGAGGGCCCGAGCGATCACTTTTGCACCGCGGTCATGGCCATCCAGGCCAGGTTTCGCTACCAAGACACGAATCTTTTGATCAGTTTGCGAGTCGGGCATTATTGCCTCAGTGGAACCACACATTAAAACACAGAAGATTGGCAATTGTAGAGGTTAGATTGCGACCATTGCTGTTGTGAGAGATAGTTTTCTGCTCTGTCAGTTTCGGTGGCATTAGTGGCATTCGATGAAGGCCGTGCATGACTTCGTTGGTACCCCCCACCCCTCCCCCCCTCATTCCGATTTACTGGAATCATAGAGTTAGCGAGAATTTCCAGCCAAAATATTGAAAAGGAAACAGTTACAACTAAAATATTGATAATACAAGACTTAGCCCGAAAGTTCACTGGGCTGCAAAATGTCATCGCTTTAGAATCAGTCATTTGCGCGAGTCAATCTTCTCAAAATCTTGATGTAAAAGAACTTAGCTCCATGCGCCGCCTGGGCGGCCGCCCGAAGGTTCAATCCGGAGATCTTTGCAATCTGGATGGGCTGCTCCTTGAATTGTAGGAATGATCTTCGCTAAGTCAAGGCGATTCTCCTGGCGACTTCAAACCTAGCTGCGAAAAGCGGAATGGAGCCGTCCAGCATCCCCAGCTCATCGGTTGG